>Ga0307515_10003249_pt1 | contig 34407 bp, 11 predicted proteins | sample 17_EM_MG_FD_194513 | JGI IMG/M metagenome (GOLD analysis project Ga0307515, IMG submission 194513) | Populus trichocarpa ectomycorrhiza microbial communities from riparian zone in the Pacific Northwest, United States - 17_EM | ecosystem: Host-associated > Plants > Roots > Unclassified | place...
GGTTTCAAATTATAGTATTTAATAAACGCGACCCTAAGGTGCTTAAGTAGGCAACTAGAGTAGAAAGTATTAATAAGTTCTTAAAAGGTCTCCACGCTAGCTAGGTAGAGACTTATATTGACTTCTTTAAGAAGGCATGGCGTCCATATGCTCTTTAATATCTTAAGGTCGCTATTTAGGTATAAACGCTTGCTGCTCTCGAATTTAAGAATACGAGAATCCTAGGTGGCGTTATTCCATTCAATACGGAAGGCCTTAAAATGACTAAGCTGTGCTAGGATATACTCTATCGATGGCTCCTAAAGCTTCTCACTCCTTAGACTCTTCTAACTATTTATAAAAGCTTTAAAGATTATAGCTCCATTTGTAAGCTATTAATAATAGGATTATATAATAAATATTAGTACGACCCGGAAAGCCTTCTACTTAAATATACTGCTATAGTATATCTTAGTTTTATATCTTCTAGTAAGGTTAATTATAAAAGCCTCCTACCTTCTACAAACCTAAAGGATGGTTTAGTTTCGCAAGTTTAGTGTTAAAACTATATAATAGGATAGATGGCTATAGATGACCCTTTAACCCGTTAGCTTCTAAATAAGTTACAAAAGCAACCTAACCGCCTATTGCTTGTTATCTACGTAGGAACCGACGCTAATATTACGGTCTATCCGTCTAAAGACGATGCCCCTATTAGGCAGCGCCGTTTAGTAAAGACCAAGGAGGAACTTAAGAATGCTAAGTAGACAACTAAGGTTACTTTAGAAGATATAAAAAATACTCTTTATATAGGGAAAGGCTCAATATATAATCCGCTAGTAATGGACTCTTAGCAATTTATTATCATAGATAGGCAACCCGGCTTGCCGTTCTCTCTTTTTAATATTATCTAGGACGCTTTGCTAATGCTTATTAGCGACCCCTCCCCAGAATAACTAGCTAGAAGAGTTATTTAAGATATAATCCCGCCAGCGGTTCGGGAGATATTTTAGAAGGAAATAACCCTATAGAATACCTTTAATTTAAGATACCTACCCCCTTAGGATATTAAATATAAGGGAAATAGATTTAGGTTTTGGGACTTAGATAAAGGATTGCTTATAAACCGCTAGGCTAAATTTAAAAAGTCTCATACTAGAGATAAAGATCGGTTTATTATATACGTTATTTAGGATATAGAAAAAAGAGGTATAATTAGTCTTAATCTGGAATGCGGACCTGCCTAGACTTAGCTATTAGTTATTTAAGGTGTAGATAGAGGCCTTAATCTATACTTCCCATATAACTTTAGAGAAAAATTACTAGAGTTATTAGAGTCCACGACATCCTATAGAGCACTCCCTCTACCTAATTATCTCGTTAAATTTGCGGAGACCTTTAAAGAGAAGTATCTAAATACGTTTATGGCCAAGGGTTCTATTTAGACCTACTACTATACTTGGCTTATGCCGGCTATTAAACGACTAGGGAAGGCCGGGCTTAATTTCGGCACCTGGTAAGGCCACGTCTACCGTTAGGGATCTATACCGTTTAATAAACCTTAGTTGGAGCGAATATGGCAGTACTACGTCCACTACTACATAAATGCAAAATACCCCTTTATAATGTTCTACCTTATAACCTTCGTTATTTGTGCCACTGATAAGACTAATATTTAAGATGTAATAGCTACAATTTTAGATAAAGCGGAGACGCATAGCTGGAAGCTCACAATTCCACCCCCCTATAATTGGACTTCGGATATCTAGAGTTTAAATTTAAATAGAACTTTTTATGGAATTAGACATATATAGTGGTGTATTTACGGCGGCTTCGTTTTAAGCGTTTAACGATAAGATAATACAAAATTATTAAAAAAATTTCATAGACGGGATATACACGGCACGTAGGTCGTATACCACGTATATCGCATTTAACGTACTATAAGGGTTATGGGGAGTTTAGGATGTACTTAAGCACATATAATCCTTACCTAGATATCTTCTTTCCTTTATAGTCAATTTGGAATTTATTAGACAATAAAGCGCACATTATTCATCGTAAATTATTACTATATAACCTCTCGCCCACTAACCCAAAACGCCCTCGCCACGAGTTAGGTTTAACTGTATAACATTAGGTTTAGTAACAATTTACAATGCCGCCAAAGTGTAACTAACAACGAAACTATGCCTAAGGATGCCAATAATAGGATGGACCCGCGACCAAATAAGGGAATTGGCGGATAAGGTGAGCACTAATGGGGAAAACTAAGACAACCTGAATAGTCGACTGCAAAGTTTCCATGTGGGGATGCACCTTCGTTAAATATTAAGTTAATGACATTACAGAGACCTCTTCGGCCTCCTATAACTGCAGTTATTCAAACTATAGGTCTTTGCGGACTACTTATATATTGACTTTAGAATAAAGTCGCAGATAAGAGAATTCTTAAATTTAAGACCGGTGGGGGAACTGAGAACGTTACTAAAAACAACATTATTATGGACTTAATATATTGAGAAATGTGTTAAATATAAATAACCTTTCTACCTTTGGTTTAATAATAAAGTAAGGCTTATAAATGCTACTATATAAAGTGTAGAATAGAGTACTCCTAAGCAGAATTAAGCAGTATCCCCTATTTCCATTCTAATATTTAAGCCCAGTAAATAAGCGTTAGAGTGTATAGAATGTAATATATAATAAGGGAAAGCGTAAATAATATAGAATATAGTTGCGTATACTATATAAAGAATAATAAGGAATAAGTTCTTTCTACCAACCCAAACCTGTTTATATAGTATTTGTAAATTAGAGAGAATAAACGCTAAAATACACTAATAGCAAAACGTAAGAACTATGCTAATAATTAAGCAACTCGCGATTGTCTTATAGAGGAGTCTAGCTAAGGCGTAATCTAAGTAATTAAGGTGATTAGAAGAATAGGAAATTGGTAGGCTAGCTAATAATTCGGAAACTTAAAGAGGAAGTAGTTCACAGCTTGTATAGTTTATATAATTTATATAAAAGTATTTTATTCCAACCGTTATATTCTAGGGAACTTAGTAATTATATTCCAGAGACAAAAACTAAATATAATTATTAATAATTAAAAGCACCTCGTTAGACTTCTCTGTACTGACCTGTAAAGTAAAAGCTCCGGCCTTCTCTCTTCTCTTATCCGTAATTATTGCAAAGACAATTCCTGTTAATCCTATTCTAGCACATGCTGTAGCGATATTGTAAGAGTATATATATTAGGTCCCGCCGCGCTTGCGACAAGTTCGCAAGCACTCTCAGTCTTTTTGGCCATATGGCGACGTGGAGGCGGGCCACGTTACAATTGTGCTTGCGAACTTACTGGGGCCAGGTGTCGTGGGTTCAATCCCCATCAGTCACTTCGCTCTGGTACAGTCTAACACGCATCCGTGCGATGAGGCGGGTCGGCTGAGTCCGATCGCTTACGTTACTGGGGATTAACTAATATGGTGATACTCTTGGCGTTTGATCCCTGTGGCCCGGAATGGGCGCATAGAGGAATCCCTGCGAGCGCTCGAGGACGTGCGCACATGCTGTAGCGATATTGTAAGAGTATATATATTAGGTCCCGCCGCGCTTGCGACAAGTTCGCAAGCACTCTCAGTCTTTTTGGCCATATGGCGACGTGGAGGCGGGCCACGTTACAGATATGCGCTGCTTTTAAGCACATTATGTCTAGCTGCATCTTTTAGAAATGGTTAGTTTTGGTAAGTAGCTAAGAATATAATAGACGCTGGTAGATTTGGGAAGCGTGAGTACTATAAGGTTAATACAATGTATAGCATGACTTTTAATATAAAAGAAAGGTAATAAGTGGAATAAATAAAGCGAGTAGGGGCACGTAAGGAAGGCTAAATTTAGTTGGGGTGGCACCTAGTTTATTAATATAGTCTTTAGTCTCCACTAAGCTAACTTTATAAACTAGTTTTATACCATTTGTAGAGGGAGACCGTGCTAAGAATCGCTTAACTAATAGCTGGTGTAGCCGAAGTGGGTGGCGCGGGTGAGGTAGATATATTGACCCGAATCAGGTCCTTACTGCCCCGACTTAGCTACCTACCCATTGACTTAGTCATTGAGTCAGTCATTAAGTCAGTCATTGAGTTAGTTATTGACTCGGTCACCTACTCCTTGTTTCTATTACCACCCCCTACCCTCTTTCTCTTTCCTTTCCTATACCTTTCCTTATGTATATATAGAGGTCTTAGAACCATATTTTAATAGACAGAGTCTTTATTTAATTTCTATAATCAGTGCACGGATATCCGGTCGATAGGATAATATGGGTAAGGTAGATGATATAGGTAAGGTAGATAATACGGGTGAGGTGGATAATATAGGTGAGGTGGATGGCACGGGTAAGGTAGATGGTATAGGTGAGGTGGATAACATAGGTAAAGCCGATGAGGCTAAGTAAATTGTTGATATTAACTAAACGCTAAGGAGCGGTATCAATTAGTAAGACGAGGAGAAGAACGAGGAAGAATGTATAATATAACGTAGGACAGTGATAAGTAGGATGGAGACAAGGATATCTAATACCGCCCTATTATTACGATCACAGAAGGACGATATAAAGGCTATGGCATACCAGGATAGATGTAGGAAGCGCTAGATAGAACGGTACTAGTAGAGCCTAAGAACTTTAGATTTTAAGGCCATGTGCGGTATATAACTAATATATAAGATAAATAAAGTACACGAATTTTTGTTGCTAATAAACGCGCACTTTATATAATCTAGGAAGGAAGAAGTATTAAAAGTAGTAGCAGAATATAAACCTAGAAGCTTAAGTGAACCTATAATTATACCTGCGTTATTATACACCGCTTAAAGTCTAGCGTTTTAGAAGACCTAGGTTTATCCACAGCCGGTAATATATAAACTTTAGTGTATTGGTGCAATCAGTGCTTCCGTTAAGATAATAGTAACTATATATAAAAGAACGGCATAATAAGTTGTTTATAGATAACTGATCCTTATCCACAGACTAAGTATTAAAGTTAAGGGTGACGGAAATATCTAGCTGCTCCTGGCCTTAAAGACCGCGATAGATAAGCATAAAACTCTAGGATATATAATAATTTGAAACGTTGTAAGAGAAAAAGTTGTCATTAAATTCTGTCCAAGCTATATCCCCTTAACAGTTAGGCTCCGTCTAGGCATAGAGTCTAATTAGGCCATAAGCATCCTATATAGAGTCAGTAAAAGAGGTTTTAAATCCTAAAGAATTTCATGCCCGTTGTTTAGTGGTTATTATTTTGCGTTTAGTATAGTGAAGACTTGCGGCTTTTAGAGCCCTAAGTGTAAACGGACTAATTAGGTATAATAGTTTCATACTAAAATATAAGGAAGTATTAACCGGAAATCCTAGGATAGGAACGAACTCGTATATAGATTGATTTACGAAGAAAATGAGGTTATATATACACGGTAGATAAGTTATAAGCACCCCTAACCTAACCCTAATATAGTAATAATTAGTACTAGGTCAATAGGAAGTTTCTTTAGTTTAATAAAGTGGGTAATTAGAAAAGCTTCCTTTATATTATAATAATCAATAACTCTAGAGGATAAAAATATTATATAATTAATCGTACGGATTTACGTGTAGGCTGTACTTTTGGGCTCGTTTAACTATAATCTTGTATAATATCATATAATATAACCACCTTATCTACCTCTACCTTATCCATCTCATCCATCCCATCTATCTTTAAGCTATTATGGTAGGGATATTCTCCTTAAGACCTAGACATGTTATAGTAATGGCATTAGCTGTGACGGCTTGCATAAATGCCTCTAAACCAAAGCTTGTGGATTGCTATCTAATAAAGATACTAAGCTAAGGAGAAGAAAAGAAGGGGGTCGTAAGGACTATAGTAAATATCTATTATTCACACGCTTGCGGAGAAGAGGATTAAGAATTAATCTAATTAGTGGGTACGGGCTCAAAGGCATTAATTGAGAATGGGTATATTTGCAAGGCCATTTACAGGGGATTGCCCTGCCTTAACTAAACGTGATACCTATAAACCCGTGCGTAAGTATATCGCTATAGTATCTATTTATAAAGCCCAAAATATGCAACCAAAGAAAAGGTATAGGTGGGAGGGAAAGCAAGCAAGCAAGGCTCAATTTTATAAATGTTAATAATATTGGTGTTACTAAGATGCAGGGGTGCTGTAGTGCTCGCTTGGCCATATAGATATATCTATCTATCTCTCGCACGGCACGAATAGGTCATAGTCTATTTTAAATATATCGATTATAGGGGGTATAGGCTTATAGGGTGGGATCTAGGCGATATCGTAGCGTTTATAAGGCTTTTTAGGCCTAAACTTTAGAGATCTAGCCTAAATCCTACCCGGTGCCCCTAATAGGGGAGCCTACCGCTAGACCTAAATAGGACTATAAGTATCTAATCTAAGATATATTGGAAGGGGGGTGGGTAGGTGAAAAGAACGACCTATTGAGTGCAGTTATAAGCAATGATGCTATTGACCGTATTGAACATCTGGTTAAATACCTAAGTTGCAGGGTTTTCGGCCAAGTAATGTATAGATACGTGATATCTATCTCTCGCACGGCATAAATAGGTTATAGTCCATTTTAAATATATTAATTATGGGGGGTATAGGCTTATAGGGCGGGATCTAGGCGATATTGTAGCGTTTATAAGGCTTTTTAGGCCTAAACTTCGGAGATCTGGCCTAAATCCTACCTAGTGCCCACTAGCGAAGCGCCTACCATTTATAAAGAATTAAGTTAAAACGGGGGTAACTTCTGTAGTCTAAAAAGTATAAAGTCTTAATTCTACCTTAGGCTTAGCAGTATAGTAGAACGGCAGACAGTAATGTACGGCATATTGCAGTAATATCGCGGTAATATGCTAATGTTGGTATGCTTTAATATAGTGCAATAGACGTAGTATACGTGCATTATCGCATTCTGCTATATTCTGCCATATTCTACTAGTCGCGTTCTATTATATTCTGCTATATTCTGCCAGTTACATTTTGCTATATTCTGCTATATTCTGCCTATCGCCTTCTGCCATATTCTACAGATATAGCAGAACGTGCTAGGTAACGCGCCTCTAGTACCGTCACATAGCCAGTATAGGCACACTCCGCTAGAAATTCAAGTTTAATTAAAGTCGTTCGGTTTCTAAGGTGTTATAGTAAAGTTTAACTATATCTAATATCTATTAACCTAACTGCGCCGTTTATAACTCTATAAAGCCATAATTGTGCGTATACTATACTGCACCCCTATAAAAGGAGTAGTTGAAGTAGCCGTTAGGTAGGATACCGCTAGCGGCTAGGCGGGTTAATAGAATCTTACGCACTACTAGCGCCAAAAAAGCTCTATTATTAACGCTAAATAATAGATCTAATAGAGGCCGGGGGTCACGGTTAAATAACCGTATTATTACGGCTATGGGGTATAGATAATCTCCTAGTATAGCGGCGATCTAAATATTGACGCCACTATGGGTTTTATCTATCTTGCTTTGTTTTAAGTAAAAGACCATTAAATGGCTATTAGGGGCGATCCTTATGTCGCTACAGAGGGCCTTTATAGTGCTAAAGTCCTTAGCTTTCCTATTTAGGTATATAATTTCTCCTATATATAGGAAACCTGTAAACGCTATTGTAAATGCTGTATCTATATTTATATCCGCCTTATAGGGCCTAAGCGTAATAATTTTATCTAGGATGTCCTTTATAATCGGTAATTTAGTCTTTTTAGTAGATGGGAATAGTAATATAGCCCCTATTAGGGCCCTCTTAATAGTATAGTCTTTAAAGGCAGTAATTAAGTGACCTAGATTTATATAATGAGATCGGATTATAGAGATATAATTAAAGAGGGTTTCTGGCTTAATTCTACCTATTAAAGGGGTGGCTGTACTAAACGCTCGTTAAGCAATCTATTCCCCTAAGTCTATCTTCTTAGCCGGATATAGTAATAAACCATTTAGGGCTGAGAAGGCCTCCCAGCTCTTAATAGTGGAGGAATAGCCCTTCCTTATATTGGCTGCTAAGCTATGCTATATAAGTAATAAAAAGTAGTAAAACCTACTAATTTTGCTTTAGAAGGTTGGGGGAGGTTAATTAAACGACTCTAGGTTAACTGTAAGAGTTAATAGCCACCTAAAGAGGTATTATTTTTCTGGCAAGAAGCTGTTATTTATTTACCACTTAGGGTATATTAATAATAATTTCTTGCGGTTAAATTGCGAGAGAATATTAGTAAGCCTATTTGGCGCTAAAGATCTATATAGTCGTTATTTATCCAGTAAAAAGCCGTTATTTATTTGCCACTTAGGGTATATTAATAATAATTTCTTACAGTTAAATCGCGAGAGAGTATTAGTAAGCCTATTGTTAGCGCTAGAGACCTATATAGTCGTTATAGTAATATTATTTATTATTAAGGATATAAGTATCTCTTAGAGTAATTGGTTTCTAGAACCTTTTATAATATCATTCTAAATGCCGCTATAAGTAACTATATTGTCTGTATAAATATAGAGAGACCTATACCGCTATATTAATAACTACCTTTTAAATGCCTCTGCAATAGCATGTATTTCTTTTAGGTTAATATAGTTATCCGCCTGGTCTAGTAGGGGGTAATAGCTAAAGGCTTAGGCTTGGGGTAGGGAAGCCACGTAATTAGGCTAGTAGCTATTCTCTCCGCTAAAGTAGAAGCCTCTATAGCCTTTAAGCAATAAGGCGTTAGTAAATAAGTGAAACTATAGCCTCTCCTTATTATTAAAGAATAGTACACCGTTACTTAATATAAGAACCTTAAGCTAAAGGTTAAGGTCTTTCTTAAGCTCTAGGGGGAGGCGCTAGGGCGTATATCTTAATAGCCTAATAGGCTATTTTGTTATAAAGTCCTATAAGGAGCGAGAGTATAAGCGCCTAAGGCGGATAACTTTTGCACACTATACTAGGCGGCCCACTAGTTATTAGGCTTACTATAATAATAGCCAGCCTATCTAAAGAGCTTTAGTTACCTAATTAATAGCTTTCTGTTACTTAACTGGTAAGAGTTTAATTTTTATTGCCGTGGTGTTAATTATGTAACCTAGTACTTTAGCCTCCGTACCTTTAATATTTTTAGTATTATTTTGGGGTACCCCTAGCTGGTTAGTAACCGAGAGGTATACCTCCCTTAGTAATGGCAGTATAGTTAAACACTTAACCATAAATATAAAATTATTAAGGTAGTACTTAATAGCAGAGTTAATCTATTATGCTAGGATCTAGTAGAGACCTTTAGCGAATAAGTTAAAGAGAAATGGGGCTGTTTATAAGCTAAATGGTAGATAGTATTTAATATATATGACTCCCTTTTAGATAAAGCCGAGTAGGTAACGCGACTGCACTAAGACGGGCACGATCCGGAAGGCATTTCTAATGTCTTGTTTAACTAGGTAATAGCCCCTACTAGCTATAATTACGTATGCTAGTATAGTCTCTACTTAGGTATAGTGTAGTGTTACCTAGGCTAGGTTAATAGAGTTATTAACTAAGGATCCCTTGGGTGAGGAGAGGTTATAAATATAGTGAAAGCCGTTATCTACCTTAGGCACTAGGCCTAGGGGTAAGGTAACTGCAGAGTTGGTGGCCTATATACGGCCTAGGGCTAGGTTAATAACGATCTTTTTAGAGATAAGGTCTTCGTTATCGCATAAGGAGAGGTAGTTTTTACAGACACTAAATAGTATAGGTAATAAGGTACCTATCTCTGCCCTATAGGTAAGGATGCCTTATAAAATTGCTAGAAGATTTCTAGGGTACCTATAAAGAAGCGTGCTCCAAGCGAGAGGCCTTAGGGGTAATAGTAAGTTAGCTAGAAAAGACGTTTGTAAGTAAGTTTTAAAAAGAGGTACTAAATTAGGCCTGCCTTGGAGCCTTAGCGCCTATAGCAGGTCTATTTAGATAGTTAAACCTAGGAATATATCTTCATCCACTATTAAATCCTGGGTCTAACTACTTACGGCGGTAAGCTACCTAGGGCACGACTTTAATAGGTGGTCTTTGTCGCATTTAGAGCATATATAGTAGTAACGACATAGATTATCTCTATAAGCCTGCTGGTTGTTCTAGCTATAATAGGGCTTATTAAAGGTAGGGGGAGGGGAGGTATTCTTTCGCGATCTTTTTAATGCCATACTACGGACTTTAAGCCCCTGGCTTTATGCCTTTATATTAGCCGCCCAGCAGTATAGGGCCTTAAATTAGGTAGGCATGTCCTAGTTACTAGGCTTAAGCTAATTGCGATTTATAACGTACCTATAGTAGTTAAGTGCGAGGTTTAGGATAAAGGTCCAGTTATAGGTTATAGAGTAGTCACGGATCTTGTTTATTTAGAGCAATATCCTTATATAGAGGTTAGTTAGGTATATATAGAGAGTGCTTATAATTACTATATAGTTTGTAAACCCAGTAAACCAGACCTCCTTATTCTTGTAGACCTTGCGGCTAATAGTAGGTCTCTTTAAAACAAGTTTTCCGTTTTTAATAGTAGCTATATTAGAGAGGTCTAGGTGGCTAGAGTATACCTATAAACGTACTAGATTCTTTAGGCGGAAGGATCCTTTCTATATATTATAGAGGTCTCTTCTAGCTAGGCTAGGGAGGTCGAGCTTAAGCGTGCCTAAGCCTTTTAGTAGGTTATAGGACTTACCTAGTTCGTCCGCCTTAGCGGTAGAGGGGTGCTCTAGTAGAGTAGGCTGCTTTAGAGCGGCTAGCCTTACCTAGTAAAACTCCTCTTCTTGTTCTGTCTTTTAGATCTATACCTGTTTCTCCTATTTCGTCTTTTAGATCTGTGCCTGTTCCTCTTACTCTCTCTTTTAGATCTCTAGGTTATAGAGTTATTAGGCCCTCTTATCTTATTTCCTAGCTTTTTCTTCTTCTAAAGATGAAACTATGGTGTGTTTGGTAGATGGGATAATAGTAGATAAGGAGGTAGATAATAGGGCGGTCGAGCGAGGAGTTTTCAAGTAGGTGCTATTGGCTGGAAAGTCGGTCATAGGCCTTAATAAATTATATAGGCTACTTAGAACACTAATCGCAAGCAATCTATAATAAAAAGAACGACCTATTAAGTATAGTTATAAGCGATAATACTATTAACCGTGTTGAACATCTGGTTAAATACCTGAGTTGCAGGGTTTTTGGCTAAGCAATGTATAGACACGTAATATATATAAAGGGGCAGCCGCTAAGGCGCTAGCAGTAAGCGAGCCAATTGTAGGTTGGTAGAATATGGCAGCAGTATAGTAGAATTTGGCAGGTCGCGCTCTAGCACCATTATACTAGCTAATTTTAGAGTTGCGGTATTATACTAGCTTCGCTAAGTGATAATTATAAACATAGCATCTACTTCTAAAAGTTATTAAAGCGATTATTTATATCTTAGTAAAGGACTAAAGCTAAACCTATTTAGAACTTATATCTCAGTTCTATACTCTATTAGCGACTAAGTTAATTAAGGTATAAGTATAGCAGGAAGGACGTATACAAGCCTGTACGATTTAATTGTCTATTAACAAGGATACAAAGCTAGAAAAAGGAAAGGAGAAGAGTAGTAGCGCCGCTCAAAGTTTTATACAATCCTCTAGTCACATTGACCGCAATCTACCGCAATCTGCCGTTTTCTACTAGTGCCGTAATATGCTCGACAGTTTTATGCTTAATAAGATGTAGTAATACAAATTATAATAAATATAAAGGCCACCAAACTAATAAAAAGAAGCGCATAGCTGGATAAAAGATATTTTAAATAAATTCTAGGATCGTTTAGTTTAGGTATAGACTAAATATTTAGAGACTTACTAGGGTGACCAGACCTAGCACAGATCTTCATGTCTGTATAGAAAAATTCCACGCTTATATCCTCGCTTTGGGAATAGAATGTAATACGTTGTTTATATATAGAGCCCTTTAACTAGAGTGCTGACGGTTAATAAGCTCTCCTAATCAGCCAATTATAGAGTTCCTTTAGAATTCGGACTGCTGAGAGTTGATTAAAATCTTGGTCATTATTCTATCGCTTTAAAAGGACATAAAGCATCTCTAAATTTCTTTTACTATACATTAGAGAGAATACTATAAAAATATTTGTAGGGCGTTAACGTACTTAGCTGTATTCCCTTAAAAGGTATATTTAATAAGAAGTGCTAGCTTATTGCCTGGAATGTAGAGCGAGAAGACTCTATATATGGTTTTCTTATTCTTCTAGGTTTCGATAACAGATTCTAAATTGGACTCGTCGATAGGCACTATAGTAAAAGTCCTAGGGGCTTTAGGACTATTAGGTATAAGGTAAATATACACCACTTTATTATACGCTGTACTAGACTAAGGGGTCATAGTTTGAACTGAGCTGGTATTACTAGTAATGGCATCCATCTTAAGTGTTGGAAACTTTGAAGTTTAGAGGCTGTGTTTTAAAAAGAAAGCGTAGACTAGAAGTTATAAAGTTGCTAGAGGTATAGGTTGAAATCTTAGAGGGTTTTATAGCTAAGAGACTCTAGCTATATAGTTTAGGGGTTAGGGCTATACAGGGAGTAGTTGGAGGGCAAGTGTAATATCCGGAAGCGGATATCCGCAGCAGGACATATACATTCTGAGTTAAGTGGTATAGGGCTAAAGATTGTGGGTCTTAGAGGCGTTTAAATTACGTAAATGTGTCCTGAAATAGCCCGAAGACGTAGGATATACACTTACTGCGGCCCTAACCGCAGCTAGATGTTATATTCTGCCCATATCTCTTTGGTGAGAGCAAAGGCAATACGGACCTAAAATCTCCTAGAGCCAAGGCAGACTTATTAGCTTTTGAGTTATAGAAAGAGATCTAACACGATTTGGTATAGGCGGCCCTAAGATGTGGATATATCGCAAGATAAGCCCCTCTGTACGGATATAATCCTCTCTTAGCGGAGTTTTATTAAGGCAGGCTTAGCCCGAAACTGCTTTAGCTGAGCCACCCTTAGGGATAATAAAGCGCTTTGGGAATGGACTACGTAAAAATGTCCTAAAAAAGCATGTAGACAGAGCTAGTCTCGTCGCCTCTTTCTCTTTTAAAGGTACAGAAATAAGATATATTACCTTATGTTGTAGTTAGTTATGGGCTATTTAAAGCCTGCGATAGTGGAATAGGGGTTTAGTAATAGAAAGGAAGTAAGGAAGTAAATAGATAACGTAGAGGAAAATTTGTAGACTTTGGGTTGCGTACAGAATGTAGTTTGTTGGATATTCCCTTAAACGCCAGTATAAGGCTATATAACTAAGTCTAGGCAAATACATCTACTCTAGTCTTAGGACCATTTATGGATTTTAAGGGACCCTTTGCCATTTAATGAGGTAAAGCTAGGCATAATAGTTAGATTTCAAGAAGCTAATAGACGGACCGTGTTAAAGTTAAAGTGGAGTAAAGTAAACTACTAGCCTTAATAGGCAAGCGTTCCTATTTAGGAATGAGTTAAACTACATTTTACTATCTATCTAACAATACTAGTCTTAAACTGGAGCAAAATATCACGTAGGCAGCTGTATAGGATCTACTATAAAAAATCTATATGCTATAGGAGTTCTATATATAATAAATACCCCATTACTTATGTGTTAAGAGGAGCCTAAAAATTAAATCGTAAATAAGCTCTATTCTTAAGTAAAATGCAGTATTAAAAGAAGTTATTTTGGGTCTACTATACCTTGCTTAGTATTTACCCGCTTTTCTCTAGGCTTACGCCTTTTCTAAATACTGTTTAACTGCATTACAATTATAAGGCTGTTTAAAATTATAAGAATAATCTTAATAATAGTGAGGGTGGGTAGCGATGCGCTATAATGGTTATTTTTACGGGTCGTTGACATAGCTACTCTAATGAGGAGTTTATGGCTATGTCTATTAGTTTATTTAGCTGTAAGCTAAGGAATGTCTTACTTTAGTTTTTTAAGCATTTAGCGCAGTTTAGCAGCTCTATGTATGGCAGTAGGTGGTAATTAGATTTGTGTAAATAAAGTTTAAAAAAATATTAGCAGCTAAGAGAAGTATATAAAATAACTTTTATATCTAGGGCTTAATAGGATATCTTAGCCGTTATATAAAATAATAGTAGGGGTAGGTGGATCAGGTAGATTAGGTAGATTAGGTAAATAAGAACTAGGTGGGTAAGGACTAGGTAGGTAAGGTGGATTAGGTAGATTAAGTAGATAACTAAGTAGGTCGGTATAAGGTCCATGGTTATAGGGCTATAGTAGTAGTTAGATTTACGCCACTCCCTTAAATACGTAGGAGAGATATGTGGGCCCCGGAGTACCTCGCGTTCTAAGGCTCTCTCCTTTCTAGGCCGACTTTAGCATCTAAGCCTTCCATTCCAAGGCAGACTTCTATATCTCTTTACTAAGGAGAGGCCTATAAAGTAAGCACACTACGCTTTTATAGAAGAAACTATTATAAACTATCTTGTTTTATACAGAACCAATAGGCAAGACTTTTGTCCAAGTTATCTTTCGTAAGCTTGCCTTATATCCGAGCCAATCCATCCCCAGACTTCTAGTCTATCACTACGCCCTCAATCGCCATGACTCCTATCAAAATCCCCGCCGAACTAGCTGCGACCCCGATCGTTTTAAGTCCTATTGAAATTTCCGCCGACTTTACGTCTACCGCCCTAAGCATCGCGATTTCTACTAAAAAATCCACTGAGCTTATTATTACGGATAAGCACCCCAGCTTCATCGTCTATCAGCCTCTAACTATACCTTCTATTACTGGAAAATCTATCTTCCTTGCTGGTAGCATCGGAAGTAGTAAAGCAATAGAATGGCAAAGGGATATTATAGAGCTCCTTAAGCCGTGTGGAATTACAGTTTTAAACCTACGGCGTGACGACTAGGATAGTTCTCTACTATAAGATGAACTTAACAGAGAAGTATGGAGGCAAATTAAATGGGAGTTTAACGGCTTAGAGCGCGCTACGGTGATTGCTATGTTCTTCAATTTAAATACTATATCACCAATATCCTTGCTAGAGCTTGGCGAGTACGTAAAGGATAGGAAGTTAGTGGTTTGTTATCCAAAGGGATATTTTAGGTGGGCCAATGTATAGTTTACTTGTTAGAAATATGGGGTGAAGCAAGTAGAGACGCTAGGGGAGCTAGCTAATAAGGTGATTGAGAGGGTAGGGAGCAGTAAGGGGTGTATTAATTATGATGACGAACAAGTCTCCTGTCTTAATTATTTGCAAGTCCTAGTGTTTAAGTAATGCTAGGGGTGACCTATCTTGCTTGGACTACTAGAGGGTTATAAACTATAGTTATTACACGGGCTTAGAATATGTCTATTTATAGTAGTGATCTTTTATAGTTTTAAATGAAATTGTATTTATCTAGAGAAATGATTCGCACCTTAATACTATTGCTCTGTTTCTATCATTGTCGCTCTTTCTTAGTTAACGTTTCTAGAACCGTTTACTTGTATTCGGCTAAAGGATACGACTTTTATAATTAGAAAAAGGTGACGAGTTTCCATTTAAGGTTAGAGCAAGGAGGTAGGCATTTTCTTGCAGCCATTAAGTTTTAAAAGTAATAGGTGCTAAAAAAAAAGGCGGTCTCTACTTATATAAAGCCAGAACTATACACGCGAATTTATCTATATCTTACCATTAGTTAGACTTAGTATAGCCTCTACTAAAGAAATGCAAAACTAATCGCCAGAAGAGGGTAAAACGGATATGGCTATTAAAGGCTGGCGACTATTTAATTTAACTGAAGATAATTTAACTAAATAATACCTGATCGAATACGGCTCCAAAAAGGCTCCAATTTATAGGCTTATTTTATCTGCGAACATACCTCAAGAATTGCTAGAAGGCTATGTTGATCCGGCTAAGGAAGATATTAGCGATCTAGGAAACAGCTACTTACACCTTACTATACAGAATCTTGGCGCTATAATGGGAATTGCGTGGTCCGCCGGAAGTGGAAGAGGGGAGCCTAATAATATTAACCCTAAGAAGTTAGGCGTTTAACTAGAAAATATATTTATCTTAGTAAGATAGATAATAGAGGGTACTAGAGAGGGTACTGTAAAACAAAAATAGGAGAGTGCTGCATCTATAGATAAGCTCTAGCAGTACCCCAAGGATCTTTAGATATATTTATATTTGTGGGCTTAAGAAGCCAAGAGTAAGTATAAATTAGAGAATTATAGTGAACCCTAGCTAGCTATAGGAGATAACCGTAAAAGGTATCTTTAATTCATTAAGATTTTAACACTATTCTTTTAGGCATTAAATTTCCAGCTTTGTTTTTGCGTTAATTTACAGGACGTAAAATGTAAGATAGTAGTGTGGTGGTGTAGATTGGACGTCACCTAGTGTTTTAGCATTTTCCTATATTTATAAAGCCTTCGGCTTCCCTCTTTCTTAGATATTAGGACTATACTAGTTACTAGAAATATACTCTTTTTTTCTCTTACTTCTAACCGGCAGTATAGTGAATTCTTATCTATAAAGTGGATTTACCCTCCTATAGTAGTAAGCTTAGAACTATTTTAAATATAGTGCAGCTAGATTCTAGTTGGTTTATAATATTAAGGCAAGAAATACTACTAGCGTTATTTAACTACTACTATATATTCCAAAGATAGCCCTAATTAAATCTTAAAGGCCATTTATTTAAATGCCCTATAAATTTGTCTTACTCCCTTCTTCTCCGTTAACATCAAGACTTAAATATTTGTTAGTTGTCCTATATTAACACAGTATTAATAGGGTTATTAAGTTACTTACTCCTAAATGTTTAAAGCTAGTGTAGTAAAGGCCGAACTCATTACTAAATAAGTTGTGCGCGAAGTATTAGGTGCTGCTAAAAAGGTTAAAGTAGTTAAATTTGCTAAAGCCGTTAAAGTTATTAAGGTCATTAAAACCGTAACTAGTAAAGTGGTTTGCGTTAAGCCTTTTTGTTATATATAAAGGATAACACAGTTATCGCAAGGGATATTAAGAGTATTACTACGGCCTCGGCAGCCATGTTTATAATTTAGATATAAGAATATAGCAAAGTTATTCATTATAACGTAAGGATTACTTGGGAGATTAAGGTAGAGTTGTAAGTACCTAAAAATTGAATACTACTACAGTTATAAGTTGCAATACTTATATCTATAAGCATTAAAATAAATCTTATAATTCCGGTGAGTTATTTATAACCTAAGAACTGCCTATAAATAATCCAACCTACTACTCTTAGTAAGGCGTAGATGGGTAAAGTTAGTGGGTAAAGCAGATGGGTAAAGTAGGTGGGTGGTGCTACTAGGATAATGTAGGGGATAATATAAGGGATGATGCAGGGGATAATGCAGGGGATAATGCAGGGAACAATGCAGGGAACAATACAGGGCATAATATCGGGGATGATACCGGGGATAATACTAGGGATAAAGCAGGGGATAGGTAGGGGATGAGTTACTATTAAAGTTCTATAGAGAATTTAAAAAATAGTAAATTTAATATCTATACATGACCTCGCCTTCCGATAAAATATAACATTTTAGCCTTATCTTATAAAGGCGAATAATATTAACTAAGCAAAGATACTCTAACGGTGTTTTTTGCGAAAGTCTCTATTAAAGTATACTAATGGCCTCTTTTGCGTCGGAACACTTAGGATAGAGCAGTTACACTTATAACAAAAGACTTCCTTAGGGTTAGAATGGCCGGGTTCGCTAAAGTCGGTATTAAGTCTCTGTCGCTTAATAAACTAAGTAATTAAATTAGGAAAGCCACTAATCTTCCGGCGGTATAACTGATTTAACTATAAGGATATAGTTACTTTCTAACCAAGGTGATAGACGGGGAATTTAACGGCCTTATTGTAGATTCTATAATCTATACATAGATTACCCTTATTTAGATTACCTAAGTTAGTGTTTTAATTAGTTAAGAACTAGGTAGATGGGAATTTTTATGCTAAATCGCAGACTAGCGCTTAGGCATTTAGACTCCGACAACATATAAATCCATGACATTCGTATTAGCGCCCTTAAAAACTTAGCATCTCGCTTAATTTAAAGAAGAAAGAGGCCGACCGTAGTGCTTGTTTAATGGCTAGAAGGATATATTGTTATAACTAAAGATATAGATACGTTTCCCGTTAAAGATCTACTATCTTACCTATCTCGTCCAGTGTGGGTTAGTATTTAAAAGGTATATTAATCCGGAAGTAGCTTCCCAGAGCTTCTTTATCCACTAATAGTGACTTAAGTCGATTTAAATGCTTAACGTGGTTATTCTACGCTACTAGTATAGTCCTAAACGACCTTAAGAGCCGAGGTATAGGACTATTCTAAAAACTATGTTATGTAGACGGGGCTCTAGGGGAACTAGGCTGTTAAGTAAACCCTAAACCAATAGATACGGTCAGATTAGGGTCCGCGTTAAAGGCAATACGGCTTTTCTAATAGATTGGATCTATAGGGTTGTTATGCTTTTTAATACCCCTATCTTAAATAAAACTAATAGCAGGGATAAACTTGGCTAGAAAGATCCTAGATAAATCTATTAGAACTTTAATAGAGTAAGTAAGAGTATATTAAACGTATGTGGGTATAGTAGACGTAGCTTGTGCACTATAAGTTGTTAGTCTATATATATAAATAAGATAATTAAAACTTACGCTTACTATGTTAATACTTTATTATAAGGATCCGTTAATCTAACGTGCTTATAACCTAGCTATATATTAGGATAGAGTTTAAAAAGCTTAGGTTAAATTTATTATAATCTTTTCAACGTTCTAATACGCTATTATAATTTAATAATATGCATAGCGCGCCCTCGGATATTGTTATGGCTGTTATAGCAACTTTTATACTAGATGTCCCGAACTTCACCATATTAAACAGCTGGTCATTTATTCTAAATGTATCTTTAAAATAGAACTTAAGTTTGGCAACCTTAGAACGGCTTTTAGTGAGCTAAAAACCTAAAAATAAAATTATATAAAAGTATAGTAAAAGCCTGGCAAGACGCTGTATAGTGAAAACTCTTTTAGCTAGCGTCTTAAACATAAAAATGCAATTTTGGATACTCTATTATATCCGGAAAAGCTAAAGAATAGTAAGTCCTCCTATAGAAGTTAGTTTATTCTATATTATTATATAATTAAACCCTACCTAAACTAGTACCTAGAGCGAAGTCGAAATTATCCTAAAGGGGATATAGGAGGTCCCAAACTTGCTCTAGATTTCTTAGTATTAGCAGTAATAGCTCTCTTCGGACGCCGCCTCCGTTAATTGCTAGTAAATAAGTACTAGCAGTTAATGGAAGGAGCTTTACTCCCAGCGGCCCTTTAGATTGGCATAATATGTACTTAGAGACTTTAAAGTAATATTTAATGCCTTATATTGGCGTGCCGTATCTATAGACGCAAATATTATATATTAAATGTTTATAAATAAGTGTATATTCTGGTTTTCTGCGAAGGCAGAATAGGCAAGTTCTATTTGACTTTAGTTAGGGAATGCTCTGTTTAAGTTCCCGTAGATTCTGCCGGTGTAGCTAGGAAGAAGGGATATTATCTATATCTAATTTAGATAGTATAGTTACGAGATTATTCTCTATTAAGCGATACTAGTTATAAGTTAACGGGTGCTAAAGATGATGCTATTTAAGATATGCTGCTTAGTAGTAATTGTGATAGAGAGTTCAGAAAAGGGCTCTAGGATGAAAACCTTATATATTTAGTAACTAGTAGGAATTAGGGGTCTTAAAATCTTACGATATATTCTAGGGGGAGAACTATTTATAAAAATAGCTAAGGCAATATACGTAGCGGCGTTATTAAGGGAGACTTTATACTGGTAACAGAGTTATAGGAATAAGCCTAGGTGGGCGAAAAACTAATTATTAATGTCACTCCCTTCCCTAGACGTATAGAAAAAACTAAAAGGTAGACTTATGGTTATAGTGAAATGAATTAACGCTTTATGGAAAAATGCTTAAAGGTAAGTTACGGAGAATAGTGCCTACTTAGTAATTTTTGCTTATTAAGCATAGTTAGCCTCTTATAGGAGAGCATCTTTAAGTGGAAAGTAGCGCGCGGTTGGCGATACTTCTACAGCATCTAGTAAGGCTATAATTGTTACGCTAAAGAAGGATTTTAATATATCTAGTAGGCTCTTAATAAAGTCCGCAGAGTTAACTGTTTATATAGCGATAATAATAACACGTGGTTAACTTATTGCCGACTCCTAGCCTTATTCTGCCCATTTATAAAGAAGATTTAAAACCTCTTCCAAACTTAAGAAGTCCTCTATAAAAAGGCAAAGGACGTTAGTAAAGGGGAGAAGTAATAACAAGTAGATCCTATTAACCACATCTCCGGTCTTAGGCTTAGGATATTAATCGCTAACCCAGTTAAGCCTATACTGCTTAGTCTTATAATAGCAGTCTGCCGTTTTACTAAGTTTAATAGAAAGGCTTTCTAAATTAGCCTTAGCGAAGAGCATTAGATTTTCAGCCCCTATAGTGGTTGGGTCGATATTTAGGCTAATTATACCTTAAACGCTACGCCGTTTATGGTTAATTATAGGGAAGAGAGCTCTTAGTACTTGTTTTTTATTATTCTTTCTAATAAAAAGGAGTAAAGATGGATACTGGGTATCTGCGTGCGTTATATCGGCTATAAGTTTTTGGAGTCGTCCCTTATAGGTTATCGACTACTTATTACAATCCCTATGGAGTTTTAACTACTCATTATGCGGATAAGTAATTATATTAGTAGAAACGGGTTCTAGGACAAAAGCTAGTCTTTAGGCTAAATGGAATTTTTCTAGTTTTATATTGCTGTATACGTCTTTAGTCACTCTTTTTTAATAGTATAATTAATTAACGGACCACTATCTTTCTGCTACTAACCCACCTAGCTATATCCCCAAATTATAATAAGAGGATTATAATTTTAATACAATGCTTTCTAAGCTTAAATTCTCTATATATTATATAAAATACTTTATAAGGCTTTATCCACTATAAACTTATATAAAGAGGTGTGCGTTCTTAAGACGATTAAGAAAGAAGAATTAGAATCGTTTAATTTTGATTAATCGACTAACCATAGATCCCAATCCTTATATTTAGCTAGGTAGGGTATAAAGCTGCAGACTCCTTTTGCTAAATAGCCGTAGTAGTTATTAAAAGCTTAATAGAGCGACGTTACAAGGTTTACTGGCTGGGAGATTAGCAAATATCCCCCTACCTATAAACTAGTAGCAAAGAAAACATAAGTATAGAGTTGTAGTAAACGTTTAAGAAGATAGAAGTGTTAGTAAATCTATTATGCTTACGCCTCTATCCTAACATAATACTTAAGTCGACGTTGTTATATGTTCCCTAATCCCTTTAGGTTAATAATTAGATAAGATTAAGTGCTTATACTAAAATCCCCGACTTAAATTTCTAGCAACGTAACATTTCCCTATAGATATGAAAGTCGGCTTCCTCTTAGCCACGTCCTATTTAAGGAATTCATACTTACAAAATTTCGTCTTTATCTTCGTTAGATAAGCAATGTTTGGCTTTAGTTTACGTTTTAGGGGGTAGCATAGGCTGAATTTCTTATTGGATAAGTCTTACGCCTCTTATAGAATTGTCGGGAGTTAGTAGTGGGTTATTTAGTACTTTTCGTTTTATAGCCTTACCACCGTGAAATAGATTTATATATTGAGAAAAAGGCTTTCTAAAAAACCGTGTATCTAGTAACTTAGATCCTCTATTTAGAATAAAAATAACCTATAGAAAATTCGTATTTATTATATTAGCTCTATTATAGACATCTATAATATCTATTAACTATAGAGAGTCCCTAATAACGTATCCGAATTTCTAAGGCGCTCTAATAAAGTTATTATTAAAATGTCCGTCTACAATTTCGGAAGCTATATTTTTATAGCGGAGCTATTATTCCCTACCCTACTATATTTTAAGGTTATAATTTAAAAGAAAGCAACCTAATTTATAATCTTGTATTTATTAGATAGAGATTTAATAGTAGAAAGGGCGCTTTAAGTAGTTGTTATAGTAGTTTTGGGAGGCCGTTAGACCATAAGGTGACCCATTTAACTTTACTCATTGCTCCCCTGCTACCGCTCATGGCTTTGCTGCCGCTTATGGCTCTGCTACTGCTTATGGCTCTGCTGCTACTTATAGCTCTGCTGCTGCTCATAGCTCTACTGCTACTCGTGGCTCTGCTGCTACTCGTAGCTCTACTGCTGCTCGTAGCTCTACTACTGCTCATGGCTCTGCTGCTGCTCGTAGCTCTACTACTACTCGTGGCTCTACTGCTGCTCGTAGTTCTACTACTATTTATGGCCCTGCTGCTGCTTATAGCCGGCTAAATAAGCACTTTTAGGCACTTTAGATGTAGGTGCTTGCATCTCTTTTATCTAAAGGTCGAAATTGTTTATATCCCCCTACCTAAAAAAGCAGAAGAAAATAAATTGCTTAACTATAAATGATGTAAGTATAACTTTCGGACTAACTGTATTATCTATACTATATAATATAGGTAGGAATAAAAGGTTCTTGTTAGAGATATAGGAAGCCTATAGCGGTTTACCATATCTATAATTAATAGGCTTACCACTAAAATTAACGCTTAGAGTGGGGGTGGGGTTTAGGAGTATTTGCCGCTTAAATTTAGTATAAAGCACTTCTAGTTAGCGGTTTACCTCTAATTAAAAATCCTCGTCACTAATTTTGTATAATTCTTTAGGTCGCCAATTATAAAGGGAAACCCGGATTTCTACTTTATTAGGGTTTTCCCCTAGAAGTTCCTTAATAGGCTTTAACTTAAACCTAAGATTACTAGCTAGCCTTGTGAATTTATACTAAGCCCTTTTTCTAGCGGAGTTATTGCTCTTTTTACCGCTTTTAATGTTATCCTTTTTACTTCTTCTGTTTACTAATAGAGATATATTAGTTATACTAGGAAAATATCGTAGTAAGTATAGGCAGAGTTGACGATAGTGGATAAGTAATCCCGGGGTTTTTGGCACGTAACGCTCTCTATTTAGACTAAATTAAACTAAATAATAACCGTTATACTTTAATGAGCCTATGTAATAATGCGCAACTATTTATTTTATAGAATCTTTATAGTTTAGCGGTAGTATTCCCCTTAAGATTATTATTACGGGTTTAAGATACTTAAAATCTTTAAAGAATATTTTAAATATTAGGATTATGCCTAGTACCTTAAGCAACTAAGTTAGGACCTTTAGGCGTAGCGAATTCGGTATATTAGAAAAAACCTAACCGGTATTTACTAATGTTATTACCAGATTTTTGTCATTAGAGCACGCTAACGGCATAAGGGATTATAGGCTCCGGACCGTACTCTTATTAAGAAAAGGTAGTATTAACTTATTATCGTTAGTAATAAACTTCCAAACTCACTATATATGCTTAATATAGTAGCAGATTTCCTATTACTTGTAAGTAATATATTAAAAAATCTTAAATATAGGAAGTAAACCTCTGGGCACTTTTAACTCTATATTATAGGAAAACATCTAAGTAAAAGGTCCCCCTATAACCCTATATACGGCAAAAGTATATCTATTATATGGCCTAACTATTTATATTTAGGTTGTTAGATCCGCTTTATAACTTTACCCTACTTATTATTACTTAGTTAAAGAAGCTATCTCTATTCGCCTAATATATCCTTATGAGATTAATAAAAGCGGACTAGTCAGTATACTTCGCCGTTAGTAGCTTTTTGAGCGTATAAGTACCTTTCTTAAATATATATCCTCGTTCGCTTAGATATACCTATCCCTATTAGATTAATTAACTATAGATAAAAGCTATAAATAAACCCGATAAATATAGGTTAGTACACTACTATCTGTCCTCTAAGAAGAGTATATTCTAAGCTGCTATAATACAATACCTGCTATATAAGCAAAGTAAAGATATATTATTCTGTATAGGGAGCCTTAGTAGTTCTTAGTAAAGTAGTTTTAGCAGGTTTTTTCTAATACTAGATTTCTGGACTAACATGTTAAATTCCGCAGGGTCAATAATCGTAGGGACGTAATTCCCTGGATTAAGTCGAGCGCAATCCTATTTAAAAACTTTTTCTAAATAAGAGACATGGTCTAGATTAAAATGCCCTTCTTTAGGCCTATAAAATTTTAGATACTATAGAGCAATCTTTACCGTGCTGAGAAAGTGCTTTTGTAGGTCTCTAGAAATAGCTTTATCCTATAATATATTTGCTATAATTATTGGTTATAGATAAATTAACTAGTATTAAATATCTTTATACCTTCTAGCTAGTTCGTAGGATTACCTAGCTCGCACGATTTACTAGTAGTTATTTTTAGCTTTATAAAGGTAGTAGGACAGGCTTATACTTAAGCCCCTACTATTACCTAGCTTGTATAATTACCTAACTCGCGCGATTACCTAGCTTATAGGATTGACTAGCCTACAGCTAAGCGTTAATAAAGGGCACTAGATTACAATTACCTAGCTTTTACGATCTCCTACAAGCGCCCTGCTCCTACAAGTACTTAGTTTATACAATTACCTAGCTTATAGGATTACCTAGCTCCCACAAGCGCTTAGCTCCTACGATTACCTAGTTTATAGGATTAAGCATTTCGCACGAGCACCTAGCTTATATAATTGCCTAGCTTATAGAATTAGCTGGCTCCTATAAGCACCTAGCTTATATAATTACCTAGCTCGCATAATTACCTAGCTCGCACGATTACCTAGCTCGCACGATTATCTAGCTCATAGGATTAGCCAGCTCCTATAAGTATCTAGCTTATACAATTACCTAGCTTATAGAATTACCTAGCTCCTATAATTACCTAGCTCCTATAATTACCTAGCTCCCATAATTACCTAGCTCCTATAATTACCTAGCTCCTACAATTACCTAGCTCCTACGATTACCTAGCTCCTACAATTACCTAGCTCCTATAATTACCTAGCTCCTATAATTACCTAGCTCCTATAATTACCTAGCTCCTATAATTACCTAGCTCCCACAATTACCTAGCTCCTATAATTACTTAGCTCCTATAATTACCTAGCTCCTACAATTACCTAGCTCCTACAATTACCTAGCTCCTACGATTACCTAGCTCCTACGATTACTTAGCTTTTACAATTACCTAGCTCCTACGATTACCTAGCTCCTATAATTACCTAGCTCCTACAATTATCTAGCTTATAGGATTGGCCAGCTCCTATAAGTATCTAGCTCGTATAATTACCTAGCTTATAGAATTGCCTAGCTCGCAGGATCGAAGCCGCAGAGTTGCTAAACCTATTAATATTCTATTTGCATGCTAGGCGTTAATTAGAAGGCAAGGTTAGACTACCCTACTTATATAATTACCTAGCTTATAGGATCCCCCAGCTCCTATAAGCGCCTAGCTCATAGGACTAAAGCCGTAGCCGCTAAATCCGTTAAGATCCTGGCTGCACATTTGGAGGGCGCTACGCTTATTTATCTAGCTCGCATAATTACCTGGTTCGCACGATTATCTAACTTACACGGTTACCTAACGTATCTCTTTTTATGGTTTACTATAAATTCCACGTTCTTCTAAAAAAATACGGATTCTCCTAGGTAGAATGCCTTAATCGATTGAAATTCGATTTTAGAGCTGCTTAAGGCGGTTTATATATTCACGATATACATAACTTGGTATAATATTAATTATCTAGTTCTACTTAGGAGTCCCTAAGTATGTAGATCTATATAATAATTAGTATTAATCTATACAAGACGTAGTAGGCTTTATAAGGTAATTTAAATATTAGTCCTATATAACTATATATAAAACTTAGAAAAGAATATACCTAGGTACTAATACTTTAATATTAAACGGAGGATTAAGAATAAGAAACTGTTAATTAGATATCCGTATACCGATTATAAGAATTAAATAAGGACTCTATTTATTAAAATGTGGTTCTAAGACCTCTATATATATATAAGGAAAGGTATAGAAAAGGAAAGAGAAGGAGGGTAGGGGGTGGCAACGGAAACACGGAGTAGGTAACTAAGTTAAAACGGGGTAGGTAACCAAGTCAATGGGTAGGTAGCTAAGTTAGGGCAGTAAGGACCTAATTTGGGTTAATAAAAACCCATTAAAATACAAGAGACTCTACAGCCTTATAATATACACGAGGGTTTATATTAAAGCACCCCTAATCTATTATCAATTAAGTAGTAATTAACTCTCGGCCGATACTTAATCCGTAACCTAACTATAGCGCTTTAACCGCTAGCATACCACAGTAGCTTTAGGGATGCTTAAGCCCTATAACTATTATTCTTTATAATACCTAGCTTAGATATGGGAGTCTACTATACTAAGCTTAGGTAAGATACCATATTTATTAAGGTAGTTAGCGTAGAATTACTAAAGGAGATATTGGCTGTTGTATGTGTATCCTAAATTTCTAATATTCTACGGTATAGCCTTAATATCTACCCCCTAATGGTTTTCTAGGAGCATCTAATATAATCCTAGTAGAGGATTGACCTGGGTTTCCTTTTACTACCAAGCTATGACTTACAAATTATCCTGGAACTGCTTTAGTGTTTTAGCTAACTATCCCTCTCTTTACGGAAATGGTATAAACAGGGATTTATTATCCCCTATTCTGCGGAGTTCTAGCGCCGCCTGATTCTCTATATATCGATATCCTTAAACCTTATACTTCTCTCTAGCCGCCTAAATACGTAGGGTCTCTACTCTACGTAATTAAGCATATACCTCCTTCTGCTAGGAGGGTTTAGGGTATAAATATACCACTCTAAGCCTAGAAATAAAATATTAAACTTAACTTAAATAAAATTGGAGGATATTATAGAAAGGAGTTAACTAAGGGATGATTGCGTTAAATATTAATTGTACACAAACCCTACTCTTTACGCTCTTTCCTTTAATTACCTTAAGCGTTTTGCTACCTTGGTTGTATTTATCTAGTCTATCATACTCATCTTCGTGCTTAAAGGAAAAAGTTAGAGACCTCCCTAGATGCTATATCCCCTTCCTGTTACGTAAGACCTAGATCGTCTTATGTAATCCTTATAGGTTATAGTTATATTGATAATAGTGAAGATCGGCGAAGAACTGCCGCAGCTGAATGTAAGCATTATGCTCCTTATCTTCCGTAGTTTTATAAATAGGATTAGGTAAGTCTATTTTATCTATATCTCTATCCTAATAGTTGTTCTGACTAGATATATCTTAGTTAAATAAGAACGCGGTTCTGTTAAATATATAGCTAGCGAATGTATTTAGATCTTCACTATATTCTATAGAATTAACCTTTTCTTAAGGATACTTTTCCATCAGAGTATTAAATTCTTTAGACTTTGATATGTGTTGTAATACTCTTACATCTATCTTAAATTTTCGGAAGCTTAATTTTCGGACTAGCGACCATATTGGAGATGTCTATTGTATACCGTAGCTTAACTTTATCTTACTAAGCATTCTAAAAATGCTTTTAACATCTACTTAGACGTAGAAGTCGATATTAGAGTGTGGCTTAGTAGAGCCAGGCTTAAAGTAGTCTGTAGCGCGAGAACCTAATATATACGCGTTGCTCTCAGCCATTACATTAAGAAGACCCTTAGGATTAGTAAAGTGGGGTCCTAAATAACATACAGGGTTCGTTCTCTCCCTATACGCCTCTAACGCGAGTATTAGTCTGTTTACCGTGCCGTCTTTACCTTTTATATATAACGCAAGCGTGAGATTCTTATAGTCTAAGATACCTATAACCTTATAGAGTTCGTATAAACTGTTAAAGTGTAATGTATTAATGTTTGCGAGGGGAGTATAACAACGTTATAAGACTTCTATTATGTTCGCTTAATCTCAAACGAGATTAAATAAGTCGTTAAATAGTATTATTTTTTTAATCCTGTAATTTATATAATAAAGGAATTTGGCATTGGGATTAATATACTTTAAGAAGCTCTAAGTAATCGTCACTCGATTTTATAGCGGTTTCTAGAAATCCTACAAAGATAATATAATTGGATTTTTAACGTTTATCTAAATATACTAAGGCACTAAAAACTAATAACACTATTACTATATATATTTAACCACCTTAACCACCTTATCTACCTTATCCACCTTATCTACCTTATTTACCTTATCTGCCTTACCTGCCTTATCTGCCCCCTTATACAATCGATCTAAAATTATAATTTGGAGTTTAAGCAGCTAAGACTAGGAAACTGGCATCACTTTTAGGTGTATAGCTAAGTGGAGATCCCTGCGAAAATCAAGATTACTGTTAGCGAGCCTCCCGCCCGCATACGCTCGCTTTATAAAAACGCTTATATAACCACCAAAAAAAAGTCTTATTTTATAAACCTAGTAGATAAAACTATAGAATAGGTACTGCTTTATAACTTTAAATACGTAGTAGCTTAGTAAATATAATATAAAGATACTAAGCTAAGGAGAAGGAAAAAGGGGCTGCTAGGGCTAGTATAAACAAATAAACAGAGCTAGCCGCTAAGGCGCTAGTAGTAGGTGAGCTAATAGTAGAGTGTGGCGGCAGACGGCGATATGTAGTATATTACGGCAGGCAGAATATAGCAGGTAACGCGCCCTAGCACAGTTATATCACCCCCCCTTCTCAAAAAAGCCTGCCCTTAGGCGTTGTCCGAGCTCCTTGTCGTCGTCCAAATTGTTATAATTGTCCAACCCTTCTTCCTAGCATTTAATCCAGTTTTCTAGTTTGTGTAGTGGTCCGGGGAGATCTAGGTGGGCTAGGTGGAAATCCCGTAGCTTATAGGGGGAATACTTAAAATTAGATATAGGATACCATTCTGGGTCTTTGTCATGGCCTACCCAGCTTATATAGTATTTCAAGACATTATGGTCCTTTTTAACTGCTAGGATTTCTTCGACTTCCTATTCTTCGTCCTTTATAATCTGGATTGGCGGCGGGGGGCTGTCTATAGCCTTTTGTAGTTAGTCTAGGGAGAAAATAGGGGAACTTTAAATTTTAAGGAAGTTACTCTCAATAATAGACATGCCTTTTATTTTTAAACCTAGCTAAAACGCCTTATAAAGACTGCCTCTAGGAGTATATAGTATCTGTACTTGGAGTAGGTACTTTAGGATAAGGGTCATTGCAGCTATAAAGAGTATAAATTGAGCTTAAACAAGCAGACTAAGGAGGCGAGGTGGCTACTAGGGAAGAAGTTACGGGCGTAAAAAAACTTTAATTAAGGCGATATTAGCAGCTAAGATATAATTAAAGATTGTACTTCTACTGGTATTCACTAGGATAATACATAGCGGTATAGCTATAAACTACAAATTTTCAGCCATCTAAGTATCTATGATTGTGGAGAGGGTGGTTAAGTAGGGTGATAAAGGTGACTAAGATGACGACTAAACTTCTTTTATCCCTTATACTACCCCTATCCCCTATATTATCCTTATCCCCTATACTATCCTTATCCCCTATATTATCCTCACCCCCTACACTATCCTTATCTCCTACACTATCCTTACTTCTTGCATTAACTACTACCTTAAAAAAGCTAAGGGCATCGCAGACCCTCTAATTACTAAATTTAGTGTCCCTGGATATTTCAACATTTATATATACAATTCTGCCGCAGCTGTAGATTAAGACTATATAAATTATAAGTAATATGCAATCACGTTTTATAAGAGAATTTTATAATAAAACTATTTAAGGGAGGTTGTTTTTATATAATTAAGAGGATATACTAATATTAGAACTACAGCTTATTAAGTTAATAAGAATAATATACGGACTTTCTGGCGGAGTTAAGGTATTAAATTGACCGATTGCGCCAGTCCCATTAGAAAGATGGCCATATACATAGCAGTTAATTAAAGAAAGAGGAAATGATTTTAAGATTTGCGGAGTGACTATAAGAGGCGTAGTAGTTCCATATCTAATAGCTATCCCTATAACTTATAGGGAAAAGGCTAGTTAAGGAACTACTGAACCATACAACGCAGAATCTATAACTATTAGCTTCCAAATTATTTCAAAAATATAAATAAAAGATGCTAGTTCTACCTCCCGCTGTAAAATAAGCTTAGGTGTTGTTAAAAGGTACCTTATAATCCCGGTAAAGCGGTAAACTAAAATTCTATATAGGATTCCCTACCCCTTAATTTGCAGTAATAAGTATAGTAGGTATTCTATCCGATGTATAGTTCCAGAGTCTAAAAGCGGTCGGAAAAAAGAATACTAGGGAGAGTAGTAATTTGTGTATTATAAAAGTTAGTCTTAAAATATAGCAGTAGAAAATGGTACCTGCCTCTTATATAAACGTAAACACGGTACCTTAAGAAGCAGTTGCCACCTAAAATTTAATGGATAAGTTAACCGGCCTCTAGCAATACTAAACTATTACTATAGCCTAATTTACTGCAAGGGATGCGCCTGTTAATACGTTATAAACAAGCTGCTATAATCTTATTTACTAAAACGGAAGTGCTATTAACTTACTTTGGTACTTTGTGCTAGCTTATATATTAGAGAACGATAAATAATATATCTAAACTTCCGTATATATTATATAGTGTTAAATAATAGAGCTAAAGCGTATCCCTATATTAGAAGAGGGCAAGAAATAACCGGCCTTCTTATATTTATCGTGCCCTATTAGCGCCGCCTATATCGCCTTAGCAGTAACACAATTATAGCTGCGAAGGCTAGTATCCTAGTAATTATACCAAGACTAACCCTAATACTCTTAGCCTTTACTGTATGGCTGTGTAAAGAATTACCAAATAGTATGCCGTCATTTGGCGCTTGTGTCTGCGTAGTAGTAGAAGCGGTGTAATATTTATTATTAGAGGAAACAATAGTACGGAAAGAAGTAACTAGCGTATTAGATTCCTTTAAGATCTGCGAGCTCGTCCTGGCTCCAGAGTAGCTCCTACCTACAGCTATATTTAATAGAATAATTTCTAAAGTTAATATAGGAAAGATACTAAGAAGCTTAGCACTTGAGGACCCTAAACCTATCATTAAGGTAGCTAGTATAAAATTTGTGGTACTGCTCTAGTTTATCTAGTCCTGTCCAGTTAAACCTAGTAGTAAAACCGCAGCTATTTCTTTGGCTAAAATTGCGGAACTTAAGGAAACTAAGGAACTAGGAGCGACATCTAAAGCGCTTAAAAATCGTTTAAGTGACTATAGCGTTATCGGGGAAGTTGGAATTATCCGTGTAAGCGCATATATAGTAGCTATAACTTTTATAATATAAAAAGAAGAGATAGAGGTAGAAATAGAGGCTGTGGGATCTAGAGATATGTATAGAAGTCTAATAGTAGAGCTTATAGGATTTGAAATGGATATAGTGTTGGTTAGAACTAAAATAGATATAGTGCTAGTAAGAATTGAGATAGATACGATGCTAGTAGAAACTAAGGAAGATGTAACGCTAATAGGAATTAAAATGGATATAGTGCTAGTGGGAACTAAGGTAGATATAGTGCTGGTAGAAACTAAAATAAATGTAGTGCTGGTGAAAACCAAGACGGTTATAGTGCTAATAGGAACTGAGATGGGTATATTGCGAGTTAGAACTAAGATAGCTATAATACGGGTAAGAACTGAAATGGATGCGTGGTTTGTAGAATTTGAGATAGATACGGTGTGGCTAAATGTAAAAGTATTACTAGCTATTGTAAGGCTCTCCCCGTTTACAGGCCGTGTTGATAGGAAAGAGAGCAGCTGTGCAGATTTAGAAAGGGTGGTTGAAATGCTTAAATATCTGTTTAAACTTGGAATTAAGTTTGTAGACTAGGAAGCCCCATTAAGGGAATCTGGAGAAGTGTGTATTAACTTAGATATCTAGCTTAAATCCAATATAAGCGGTAGTGCCATAGAGCGTAATAATCCGTTAGAGGGTTGTGTAATAGTTATAACCGTCCCTAGGGAGTTAACGGATCTTAAAGTTAGATCCGTCGTGGTGCTTATAAGAGAGATTTAGGGATTGGCTTTAGTATAAGCTGTAGTAGCGCTTTAAGGTTCTATAAGGCTATTACTCTTTAAGGGAATCGGAAGACTATTTAAAGTTTAAACACTATTTGAAATTTCTGCAGTAGTTATAATTGCCCCTACGGAATTAATGGATATTAAAGTTAAGTTATTTTTAGTCTATATAAGAGAGAGCTAGGATAAGGCTTTTATATAAGTTATACCGAGGCTTTAAGAGACGATAAAGCTAGTGCCCTCTAAGAGAATTAAAAAGGATGGCAAGGTGGTAGGTACTAAACTTAAGTCTATCCTAGTGCTTGTGCGAGAATAATAGGGTCTAATATTAGAAGAGGTTGTAACGGTTTAAAGCCTTACGAGGCTAGTGCTTTTAGGGAGGATGGAAGAGCTTTAAAAATCTACAGAACTGTTTAATAAGCTGGCAATAGTGTAAATACCATCTTTAGAAGTCAACTTATTGGTTTGTGTTTTTTGGGTTACAGTCTATACCAAAGAATAAGTAGCGAAGTCGCCAGGTAGTGTTAAAGATATTCTTTTTATAGTAGTATTTTGCCACCTAGGAGCCCGTGTAATTATTACGGCTATAGATAATATTACTTTAACGTTATTATAACCTAAGAAGAAGTAAGGGATGAGAAGAAGCAGAAGACCCACGATAAGATTCGTTGCTATTTTTATACTTATTAATATAAGGAAAGTGGTAGGTGTATTACTTGCCTTTTAGGTGTTAATACCGCTTGCTAAATAATATTAGCGTATACCTTATTGTCACCCTTAATGGCAGGTATAAAGTTAAGGGATTTACTAAATAGGAAAGGGTTTACTAACTTTATTATTAATATAATCGCCTATTATATATTTAGTCATTATAATACCACTCTATAACTATTAACTTAAGACAGGTGTTTACTACTTCCGTACCTCCCTTTATTAGATATAACTAATGGAAGCTAGCAATAACAGCGGGACTATAGAAGAAAATAAGACTTAGGGAGAAGGGACTGGCTTATTTGATTTAAATAAGTGTATCGGCAGGGAGGCGATCCGCCGATAAAGAGAAACACTTTTTAAAAAGGCGGACAAGTTAGGAAAGATAAGTGATGCGTATATCTACCTTCTTATATATAATGGTGGGAGATACTACTTATATTTATCCAGAGATAAGCCTTCCTGGCCGCCGTTTAAAGAGCATATTATATGCCTTACTTACCTTCTTAATATAGTATATATTAATAAAATATAGAATTAAAGCTTCCTAGTACCTAAAAAAAGAACTCTAGCTAATTTTAGGCTAAAGCGTAAGGGAATAAAGAGATAAATTTGTAGATATATTGTATGGCTAGACTAGTTAAAATAAATATTATTTCTATACTTGTATTAATTCATTTAATTTCTTCTATTCGCTATTCTACGTCCTTATAACCTGAAAATGTAGACTGCTAAATTTTATAAACGCTGCGGTAGGTTTACTAATTCATTTATAAGAGCCCTATATGTTTAAATATAAGATTATCCCTAGTATTGGTTGAGCTAGGCACACTTAAGGCAGTATGTAAGCTTTATTGGGGAGCTAACCCCGGCTAGGCTATAACTGAAATCAATACTATTAATATATTATATTTGCCGCCTGTAAAGGCCTTAAACCCTAAGGATCTATTAATTCACTTTATATCTAGCTAAGTTAAATATATCTTTATCCCTAACGTATAACTCTTAAACTTAAGTTTTATTAACGCTTAGGTGTTATCTTTAAGACCCTTCTATCTACTTTCGGGCCGTCTCTCGTTTTAACATCTATAAAGGCCTCCGATTTCGACCAGATACCTAAGAAGTATCTTATTTAAGATATTGCTAGAATTAGCACTAAAGAATACTGCTGTATATACTTTGGGAAGTTTCCTAACGGAGATAATATCATCTAGCTGTGGTGTTGCATTAACTAGTTATATAAAGCTTGCTTACTAAAGGTATGCTAGCGTTAGCATTATAGAGTTTATAAAAAAGATATGGTAGAGTATAATAGAATAAAAGAAAAGACGGAGCTTATTCCTCTTCTAGTGAAGATATATTTTAAAACTAGCCGAGTTATAGAGGCTGAAAAGTACTAGGTGCGGCTAGTAGAGATAATTAGGAAACTAAGAGGGCCGGAATATAGGGATACTTTAAAAAGTAAAATCTACCTAGCTTATATCTATATTGAGCAGGAACGGCTAACTGATACTAAAGAGCTACTGCTACAGTTACTGGAGGCTAGTAATAAGGTGTTGGGCTAATACCATTTATAGACATTAAGTATA
>Ga0307515_10003250_pt1 | contig 34406 bp, 24 predicted proteins | sample 17_EM_MG_FD_194513 | JGI IMG/M metagenome (GOLD analysis project Ga0307515, IMG submission 194513) | Populus trichocarpa ectomycorrhiza microbial communities from riparian zone in the Pacific Northwest, United States - 17_EM | ecosystem: Host-associated > Plants > Roots > Unclassified | place...
CACTTTGATTGTTTGTTGGTTAGGATTAGTTATACGGCGGATCCGTTAATTAATCAACGTTAAGAAAAGATAAAATTTCAGAACATAAACTGCAATTTTCGTTTCAAGGATCGGTTCTAATTTCCGTAGGTGGATGTGTGCTTGCGACCAAGATTTGTTTTCTTGATAAGTTTTGGTTTTAATTGATTTTGTTTGCTAGTTTAATTGCTGCCATAGTTTAGATAATAATAAACCAAATCCCCCCAATTACATAACGTACAACATAAAAATCTGACTTGAAACTTCCTTGTGGGATCGACCCCTTACTTGCTCTATACTATCTTGTGTGTTTTAAGCTAGGGTAATTAATTTGTGCGACCCCGACATCGCAACACCTTCCCTATAGTGGCAATAAAAGAGCAACAATAACCATCATGGACGTCCATGACCGACAACACCAGTTCTAGCAACATTGTCGTTGTGAGTACCACGACCAATGGCTTTACGTCTCTTATCCAAGTCACTCACGGCTCTATATCTTCATTGAGCAGTAGCTTTGTTTCTTCTCCATATTAGCCACCGGTAGAAGAGAAGAAGAAAGTGAAACAAAAAAAATCAGATCTAGAGAAAGGATAGCACTGATTGTTTGTGTGTTTGTTTCCTATATTTCAAGTGGCTGTTAGTGACACCGTCGACATGAGAGTGAAGAGAAAAGGAAAAGCTACATTATTCCCTGTGTCACGCGTGTCCCAAGGCATCGGGGCATCACTTGCACACGCCACCAGTAGCGGCGACATGTAAGCCCCACGCGTCACCACTGTTCCTGCACTTGCAACTATTCCTGAGCCCCCAACAACGTTTCCAGATAATTGTTTCTACCTTTGGGAGGTCTATTTTATAATTTTTAGATGTTTAATATGTGTATTTAAATCATTGTTAGAATTTGAATTTCTTGTGATTTGTAAAAAAGTGTAATTGTAGGGTTTATGAGTAAAATATAGTAAAAAAAATGTTTGTGTGTTCGTATTTTCGTTGTATGATTTTTAATATTTAAAATAAAAAAGACAAAAAAAATGAATTTTTTTTAATTGTACATGGCCAAGTCTCTAAAAAATACAAAGAAAATCATATTGTTTAGTATTTCCATATAAAAATTCAAAACATGTATTTACATACATTTTAGGATTTAATAACCAGTTTATTAAATCCATGAGAATTTGGCCAATATTTCAATACTCACCATATTTTAATTCATGAGAATTAATGGTTAAAATCCTGTTATAGAATGTTGGACCTACAAGTGAGGCTAGTATTTGAAATATTAGGAGTTGAGTAGAAAATTTTTAGAATTATTTTAAATATTCACCAATTTTAATTGAGAGTATTTTTCACTGTAATACACAAATTACAAAAAACCTTTTCCTAAGAATTTATTTGGGTACATGAGTTCATAACAAATTCTTAAACACCGAATTTATTCATACGAGTAAATCTCAATTCTAAACCACAGATAGACCGCCGATTAGAAAACCATCAAAACCTCTAAACCACATCAAACCACACAAAGCAGCTTACCTCAGATAAGGTGCGCTAAGGCTGTTGATACCTTCTCTAGCCATAATCAGTCCCTTACTCTCAAATTTCTAATAAAACTAGTATACTCAGGTTTCTTAGCAACTCTGAACTAAATAACTAGGTGGTGACTCTAACGACCCCCTGACATGAAATATAAGTCACCCAATCACATATCAAAGGCAGGTCACCTAAACATAGACCACATGCAGGTCACCCAAACACAGACCACATGCAGGTCACCCAAACACAGACCATTCATGAAAAATCTCAAGGTTGTTAAAATCGCAATTTTGACACGCACGGAAAATGCAAAACAAACTCGGATCATAAAACGAATCGTAAAATCATAAGGAATTTTAAAATACATTAAAAAAAATTCATGCTTCAAATAAAAATTCATACATAGTTCAAGCACCTTAAAATACATGGTTAAAATAAAAATTCATACATAATTTAAATAACTTTTTATTAACTAATAATTAACAAACTGGTGTGTCATGTAAACTAAAACCAGCTTCATTACCTTCATCTTCCTCATTATTCATCAGATATTCATCAATATCAGTAGCATCAAGAGGATTAGTAGTGTCACTACTAATACCAACACCAATATTATGAACATTAGTGCTTCTACTAGTACCAACACCAATATCATCAATTTGAATCTCCAAATCATCTTCAGTACCATAACTCTCCATTTCAGCATCATTAGGAATTTCTTCTTCATCACTTTCATCTTCATCATCATTTTTTTCTTCATGTTGCACTGTCAATAGCACCAAGCAAATCAATGTTTTAATGTTTTTCTCCATCAGTTATCCAATCATCATCAGATGAAACATCATCTTCTACACCAAAATCATCAGCTTGCTTTTTAACTTGATTATTATTCAATTTTAGATTGCACATTACAAATACCAAGTCATTCATTTTTCTCTTGTGCAAATAATTTCTTTGTTTTGTATGAACCTAAATAAACAATTCAAATTTATAAGATTTTTATCAAATATTTCAACATTTAAAATAAAAAAATAAAAAAACTCATCATTTCAAATGAACTCTAGTTACGCTCACATCCAGATGAAGTACAAGTCAAGCTTAGAACTCGGATTGCAAACCTTTGTAATTCTGGACATTCATCCCCATAAGAATCCCACCATTGAGTTGGAGTTTTTTTTATCTCTTGCTGTCTTGGCAGCCTCAATGCCAAACAATCCTTTTGCATCCTTGAATGATTCAAGTTGTAAGTCAATTTTGCACCTTTTAGTTGCATTAGGCACCATCCTTTCTAAGCATTGATATAATCCAATTTTAATGTTGGCATTAACCTTAAAATTGGGATTATAATGATAATGAGGATTCAAATAATAAGTTGTTGCATATAAGGGTATGTGGAGTTGAAGTTCCCATCTTGCATCAACAATATTCCATATAGGTATATAACTATATATAAAAAAAAAACAATAAAAATATCATTACAATCTAGGAATATCTCAATTGAAAGTATCTCTAAAGACATTCATATTAATAGATGGCAACATTTGAAATAAAAATTAGCAAGATATATACTCTCTTTTTTCATAGAACAAAAATTCACTTGTATCTTCTCTTTTACTTCATCCATTGCTTTATATATAAAACTCATAGTCAGTTTCTCATCAGAATCAACTAATCGAAGAACTTTAATTAGAGGATACGCTGCCTTAATACATATAGTAACATCATTCTAAAACTTGTTGTCCAAAACACAATTTTGAATTCGTTTCCCTTCTTCTATTCTTCCAAACTTACATGAACTCCACTGTTTGGAAGTAAACATAGTCATCAACTGCATTTTATGATCATTCAAACATCCTAGAGTCAAATATACAGTAGCAAACCGAGTGGCAGCAAGCATAATCAAATCTCTTCCTTTCGTAAAGTGCCTTAGCATGGAAATAAGAATAGTTCTTGAATAAATATATGAAGTAATTCTCCTCCCCATAGATATAGTTACTTGATGAACCTCTAACTTTTTCTCCAAATCTTCTAATATCAAGTCAATACAATAGGCAACACATGGTGTCCAAAACAAACTCTTTCTTTTTTCCATCAATAATTGTCCCACTGCCTTATATTTTGCAACATTATCGATGACTACTTGGACAACATTTTCCTCCCCAATCCTCTTCACAATGGAATCTAACATCTCAAATACCTTATCAGCAGTCTTGGACATATTAGAAGTATCCACCGATGACAAAAAAAACTGTCTCTTTAGGACTATTAATCAAAAAGTTACAAATACGTCTTTTTTTATCTGTCCATCCATCAGACATTATTGAACAACCTTTTTTTTTTTCATTCTAGCTTGTACTCCTCAAGCAAATTCATTGTTTGATCCACTTCTTGCTTCAAATACTTCTCTTTAATATCATGGTAGGATGGAGGCTTGAAACCTGACCCATGATTTGCAACCAATTCAAGGGCCTTAAGAAACTCAGGGTTTTTTACACAATTTAATGGAATTGCACTAGTGTAGAAAAACCTTGCAATTTATCGAGATGCTTTTTCTCTAATATCCTTTTTTAGCAATTGATTTAGGGTTGTTTGTGTACTTCCACTCCCACTAGCTGCTCTCTTTCCTTTGTCCTTGGAGCTAATTTCTTTTATTTCATCATCATCATCATTTACACTATATTGATGGACCTTTCTTTTCTTTTCAGTTGCTTCTAGATTTTTCACCAAAACACCCAAAATCATCTGCTTAACATTTTCTGGTACTTGCTGATATGGCTCAACATCCTTACGAATGCAAGCTAAATGCTGTTTGAAACGAAAAATACCTCCACTGATAATTTTTTGACAATACTTGCAGTGAACTTTTCTAAAATTCTTATCAATACCTATACCATGTTGCCATCCCACATCAAGCCTATTACCAGAAGAAATTTTTCTAGATACCATAAGTTCAACAATTCAAGAATCAATTCAAATCAGCCCTATAATCAATCCAAACATTTTATGATTGTAATTAAATTTTTGTTAAAAAAGAAATACCATAATACATAACAGCCCATCTTCTATATTAGTATCCAATCAGAAAACCTAAGATAATTGATTTTAGTACACACTACAATAAAATAACAGCCCATCTTCTATTCCAACTGAAAATAGAAGTACTAGAATCAGCTCATTAACATTGAGAATTTGAGAGATAAGTCAGCAAAGACATGCAGTTATAAACACACACACACGGTAAACTTTGAATGCAAAATCAACAATATTAGAGTTACAAAGATAAACACACACACACACGATAAACCATCAGCAAAGGCAACAGACAAGTATAAAAACAGCATACTCTCAAAGATTCGAATGCAAAATCTCAAAGATAAATCCAGAAGCCAAATCCATTCATCACAAGTTACAACCCAGTTAACTTGAAACACTCTAAATTACAATAAATCCAAATCCATTCATCACACTCATGACTTATCTATATAAACACACACTCACACTCATGACTTATCTATATAAACACACACACACGGTAAACTTTGAATCAAAAATTTGAACGCAAAATCTCAAAGATAGACAGAAACTTTAAATCAAAATCTCAAATTCTCAATCTTTAACATCATTAGAGTAAACTGTACAGATTAAAGCACCTAAACAACAGTCACACAAAGATTAAAAATAGAGTAAGAAACGGACAGGGAAAAAAACAAATATAGGTTCTTACCTTTATTCTGAGCAGATCAATATTGCAACCAGAGAAAATCAATCACGAATCCAATCAAACTTGGAGCCTGCGAATACAATCAAACTAATATTAGAAACCTTAAAAATAGAGTAAGAAATGGACAGGGAAAAAACAGCACCTCTGGCCCTGGTAGGCTGGTAGTTAGCAATAGAGAAAAGAGAACCATTGAATTTTGCAGGAGGTGAAAAAAGATAAACAGAGTAACTTACCTGGTGGAGACTGGAGAGACGCCGTTGTTGTTGTGTGGACTCTGGTTCTCACGGTGGCTGGTGAAAAGGACGTCGCTGATGATAGAAAAATAAAAAAGATGAGGGTTGTTGCTGGTGTACCGGTGGTTGATTGTTGGACCTTGGACAGCTGAGAGAAAGAGATTAAGAGACTGAGGAATCCTCAGTGAGGATTTAGAAATTTAGGGGTTTTAATTGCAATTTCTCTATGAAGTCTGTTCTAAACGTGAATACATGATTTTGCAATTTTTTATTTTGTTCTGTAATAGGCCAAATGCCAATAGGCAGTCGACACCTGTAATCAAAATTGCAATTTTATCTTCTGCGGGTAAACTCGTTCAATTGGTGGTGAAATCATGATTTTACGTGATTTCACCCGATTTTAACGATTTTACCCGATTTTAACCTGATTTTACCCATTTTCGAGTTTTATGAGCGATTTAGCATGTAAAGCCTACATTGACTCGTACAATCGTATGATTTTAGGAGTCGAATCGTGATCTTAACCACCTTGAAAAATCCTATATATTCTCACACAACGGGCAGGTCAATTAAACACATACCATGGGCAGGCCAACCAATCAAAGACCATTGGCAAGTCACTTAATTATAGACCATGGGTAGGTCACCTAAACATAGACTACGGATAGGTCATCTGAACATAGACTATTCGTGAAAAATCCTAAATATTTTTCAAAAAACAGGCAAGTCACCTGAATAACAACATTTTTTAAAACAAAGAGAAAACCTTAATATTCAAAATAACTGAGTTTTGAAACATCTACAAGGATAACTATCTCATGAGTTGTTAATATCAAAACTTCCCAATGGATTTTTCTCCCAACTTTATGGGATTACTCTCTCTTCACCTTCTCTCTTCTTGCTCTCTACCTAGGTGTGCTTTAGGCTTGGATACATTGCCTATTTATAGGCAAACATCCAGCCTTTGTCTTGCAAAAGACAAGAGGCACCTATTGGTGCTGTAAGTGGCACCGAATTGGTGCCCAACATTGTTGATATTGGCAGCACCAATTGCTGTCCAGCTGGCTTCACATTCTCCCACTTGAAGACTTTGATGATTTAATCAAGTCTTCACCCTTGATCATCTATGATTCTTCTATCCTTTCTATACTTGCCATCTTCATGCTGCTTACATTTCTGCTAGGCCATAAGAGGATCTGCATCATATGTACTTGTCAGTGTTGACTGGTTTGGTCAAAGCATCTGCTGGGTTTTTCCTTTCTGTGAACCTTCTGAAAATCTACACTTTCATCTTCCACCACTTCGTGAACAAAGTAATACTGAACATCTATGTGTTTTGTTCTTAAATGAAACGCTGGATTCCTTGCAATATACAAGGCACTCTGACTATCACAATACAAAAGAATCTTCTCTTATTTGTGCCCGAGCTCCTCCATAAGTTTCTTCATCCATATTGCTTTTTTACAAGCTTGTGTAGTTGTCATGTACTCAGCTTCTGTTGTGGATAATGCTATAACAGTCTAAAGTTTAGAGACCCAGCTCACAACTCCTCCTGCAATTATGAACACATAGCCTATAGTGGATTTTCTTTTCTCAAGGTCGCTAGCAAAATCTGAATCAACATAATCTCTGACAGTAGATTCTGATCCTCCATAACGTAATGCGGCATCAGAGGTACCCTTGATGTATCTCAAGATCCTCTTAATAGTATTCCAATGCTCTCTACCAAGATTTGCCATGTATCGACTAACTGCTGCCACTGCTTGTGCAATGTCTGGTCTTGTACATATCATGGCAAACATTAAACTTTCCACTACTGATGCATACGGTACTCGAGACATCTCCATCCTCTCTGTTTTATTGCTAGGAGACATACTTAAGGATAATTTGAAGTTAATAAGAAGTGGGGTGGAAATTGGCTTAGAATCTTGCATGTTGAAACGTTGCAAGATTTTCTTCAAATAATTCTTATGAGAAAGCCAAATCTTCCTCTTACTTCTGTCTCGGTGAATTTGCATCCCTAGAATCTTGTTTGCTAGTCCCAAGTCCTTTTATATCAAACTCCCTAGCCAATTGTGCCTTCAATTCAGCAAAACCATCTGGTTGGAGTATATAAATTTCTTCTTCAAGTTCTCCATGAAGAAATGCAGTTTTCACATCTACCTGCTCTAAGTGAAGATCAAATATAGCACACATCGCCAAGACTACTCTGATTATAGTAAGTAGTACCGCCGGAAAAAATATCTTATTGAAATCTATTCCTTTTTTCTGAGCATATCCTTTCACCACCAATCTTGCACGATACCGCTCCATTTGATCATTGTCATTACGCTTTATCTTGTAAACCCATTTGTTGCCAATGGCATTCCTTCCTTGTGGTAGCGGAACAAGATCCCAAGTGTTATTCTAGTGTAGAGCTTTAATCTCATCTTGCATTGTTGTCATCCACATGGATACATTTGTGCTTTTTATAGCCTCATGAAAATTTGATGGCTCTCCATCCTCCGTTAAAAGACAGTATGCAATGTTGCTCTCAGTAATATATTTTGAATGCTAAGCCGGTGATCTTCTTTTACGAGTTGTCCGTCGAACTTCAAGAGTTTCAGACTCTTTTTGTTCTTGTTCTTCATGCTCTGGTGCTGCTTCAGAAGAAATATGATTCTGAGTATTTTCCATCTGGACTGATGTAGTCTCCTTTAAAATGCTATTATGTTCTTCCATTTGCATTTTATCTTTTGCAAATATGACATCTCTGCTTATGACTACCTTGTGATCAGTGGGATCCCACAAGCGATACCCGTTTACTCCATCAGCATATCCCAAGAATACACATTTTCTGGATTTTGAATCCAGCTTGCTAACTTCTTGAGTATTGTACATCACGTACACAGAACTTCCAAATATATGCAATCAAGAATAATCAACTGGCTTTCCAGTCCGCATCTCCATCGATGTCTTCAGCTCAATTGCAATTGATGGAGATCGATTTATCACATAACAGGTGGTATTGACTGCTTCTGTCCAGAATGGCTTTCCTAGACCTGCAGCCTTCAACATTGCTCTTGTTCTTTCCAATAGAGTTTTGTTCATCCGCTCTGCCACTCCATTTTGTTGTGGAGTGTATGCCATTGTGAACTACCTTTTGATACCTTCATATTGATAGAAGTTATCAAATTCATCACTGGTATATTCTCCTCCATTATCAGTCCTCAAACACTTGATCTTCTTTTCAGATTCAAGTTCTACCCGCGCTTTGAAGGTTTTAAAGACTGCGAGCACATCTACCTTCCTTCTAATTAGATACACCCAACATCTCCTAGAGAAATCATCTATAAATGATACAAAGTATCTTGCTCCTCCCAAGGATATAACTGGTGCTTGCCAAACATCAGAATGAATCAGGTCTAAGATACATTTGCTCTTAGTTGTTGATGTGCCAAACTTTAACCTGTGTTGTTTACTTGTAACATAATGCTCATAAAAGGGTAAAGTAACCTTTGTAAGCGCAAGGAGTAACTTCTGATCAGAGAGAATTTTCAAACCTTTCTTTGACATGTGGCCTAGTTTTTTATGCCACATCATCGTCTTCTCTTCTGCAGGACTGGCTAATACGATTGACGCATCTGCCTCATGATGTGTTTCTTCCATTAACACAATCAAGTTTGCAACTATCTTTCTTACCTTTAAAACCACCAGCGCTCATTTGATAATTTTCATGATTCCATTGTTTGTTTGAATCTTACAGCCAAGACTATCAAATTGTCCCACAGATAAAAGATTCTTCTTTAAACCTTTCACATATCGCACTCCTGAAATAGTATGAATTGAGCCATCATACATCTTCAATTTGATGGTGCCAATGCCAGCAATCTCTAGGGCATGATCATTACCCATGAACACCGAGCCTTCAAAGATGGGTTCATATGTATGAAACCAATCTCGATTAGGAGTTGTACGCCATGTTGCTCCTGAATCCATTAACCAAACCTCAGTGAGCTCTTTTCTATCTGTAGAGACTGTCACCGTTTCACTATATAAAACATCGCCATCTTCTGAGGTGCTTGCAACACATCCTTGAGGTTTTGATGACTCTGTAATGTTCTCTATACCCTTTTTAAACCAACAATCCCTTTTGAAGTGCCCTTTTCTGCCACAGTTGTAGCATTTCATAGTCTTCTTACTTCTTGATTTGGACCTCCCTTGCATTTGACTCCCACTATAGCCATGTTCCGTTGATCTTCCTCTTGACATCAACAACGCCTCTGCTTGGTTTGAACTATTTATGTCTCCTTTGTTTTTTTGTATATTTTCTTCTTCCAAGATAGTGGCTGCAACATCATCGAAGACTAAATAGTCTGAGAGGATATTGTTGGTCAAGTTGATAATGAGTTGATCATACGAATCAGGAAGACTTTGAAGTAGAAGCTCTGCACGTTCATTTTCCTCTATTTGTTGACCCAACGTAGTGAGTTATGAAAATAGAGTTCTTATTGTGTTGATGTGGTTAGTCACCAACGTGGTTTTTGTCATTCGAAGGGTATAAAGTCTCCGCTTTAAGAAAATCTTACTGTGCAAAGACTTGGACTCGTATAGCTTATCAGAGTTTCCCATATCTCATTAGCTGTTTTCTTCTCCGCCACACTTGAGAATACTTCATCAGCGAATGCTAAATGTATGTAAGCAATAGCATTGCCATCCATCTCATTCCATTTTGCATTATCAATGATCTCCGCGGGTCTATCTCCAATTGCTGCCAAGCAATTATCTTTCTTAAAACTGCCTTGATTCTCATTTTCCATAGTGAGAAATTGCTCCCCTTGAACCTCTCAATCTCGTACTTTGCTGCCATTTTATTTACCGTGATCTATTCAACTATCACCGTTTCACTAATCTGCAACGTATACAGAAATAGTATCGTGTGAATAATACTTAACTAAGTAAGTTCCCAGTAAAGATTGGAGGGGTCATAAACGGTCTCGTTTAAAACCTAATCTCCTTATACAGAACTTCTTAGACTGTATTTAGTCACCATACTGACTTTCTTTATACACCAACAGTAACGTATGTGAATAGTACCGTGTAGGTGAATATTGTCGTAGACATGAATAGTAACCGTATACATGAATAACTTTTGTGTATTAACAACACCAACCAAGAGCTCTAATACCACTGTTAGGATACTGGCATGCAAACATGAAATGCAGTATAGAAGGATTTTACTAAGTAATGTGGGAATTACAACCTCTCTCTACTAATAAGAGAACAACTGAAATCTCTCTATTACTAGGAGAAAACATCTCACTTACTCTCTCACAAATACCTCACAACTTTGTGGGATTACTCTCTCTCTACCTTCTCTCTTCTTGCTCTCTACCTTGGTGTGCTTAAGGCTTGAATGCATTGCCTATTTATAGGCAAGCATCCAGCCTTTTGTCTTGCAAAAGACAAGAGACACCAATTGGTGCTACAAGTGGCACCGAATTGGTACCCAACATTGTTGACTTTGGTAGTACCATCTTCTTTTTTAGAGTCAATTCAAAAGAATTTCTGCATGCATATTGTTTTTTTTTTCCCCATAACTTCCTAAACTTCTTCCTATTCATTAGGTGCTGAAAGATAGGGATAAGCTCTCTCTATGAGATTGATTTCCATGAGTATATGCAGGATGGAAAGATGTTATTTGCTGCTTGACTTTTATTGTGTTAGCTCATGATTTCAGATTATGTAAAATGCAGGTGAGGCTGATTTACCCACAAGCATCACAGTAAAGCGCTTCCAGGTTGGCCATGATGTTGCTTGACGTTTCTTCCTTCAATCACTTTATTTCCATTATCATTAGAACTCAGCTTTATATTTGGATGTAGGAACAGTTGGCTCTGAAAGGTCTGGTTGATTGTAGCCAAATTAACCGATCCAAAGGCAACTTGCCGGAGGAAACTGCACACAGTGGGTCCAGGCGCATTCCATTGTGACTGCTAAAAGAAAGGCCGGTATCCATCTGGACCTGAAGCTGTGTATGGCTTCATACCAAACAATGTTTTTCTAATCTCCTTATCCATAATAACCACATTAATCAGTAGCTCTTTACTCAGATTATTTAATTTGGGAACATACCTCTTAATGGAAATGACTGCCCGGAGTTATCCTGCACTGTGTAGAGTTGCTTATAAATCTCCACTTCCATTCCTTTCAGCATTTCCTCATCCCATATCCACTGATTACTTGTATCTTTCAATGCCTTGGTCTTTTCTTTTGTCTTCTAATCACAGTCTTTGTATGGAAGGATGAAGAGTTCTTGTCCCCAAAGCATATCCATTGGCATCTTGATTCTTGAAACCAATGAATTTCCTCGAGCTAGAATCTGGTTGAATTCATCCGATAGTTTTCTTTCTACATCTTAGTCGAACAGGTTGTCTCCTTGAGTTAAAGCCCATTGAATACCCTCAAGCCTAGGATAAGAGATTGATTGGGATAGGGTTCTGAGTTGCTCAAAGCATTCTCTCTTCAACTTCACTAGGATGGATATAAACCACTGTACAGAGCCAAGGCTCCCCACCCCTACGATTGGCAATTGTATGTATGAAGCACCGAGAGTGCTGTAAGATCTTTATATAAACTTAAACTTTATCCCACAGTAACCAAAGACCCCCCTAATCCACACTGAGCCTCAACTCTCTAAAATTGAATCAAACTTCAATTTTTCTATAATTTTATCAGCCCCTTTCCCAGAGACCCTAGGCTTGGCAAATGCCAAAATGTTTAACCTATAAATTCTTCTAAAATCATGCATGATTGAGCAAAATTTAATGTTATTGGCTCCTCTACAATTCTAGTATAGTATATTCATCATGAGAAATAAAGAAAAAGAATAAGCAGTAACCCACTAGTTAGCATGGACCTCAATAAGATGGATTACTTAGCTAACATCAATATAAGATTTTATATCATGAAATATAAAAGAGTAAGAGACCAAACCTATCATACTTAAAGATTTGAGAATATAAAGTTTATATTTCTCATGCTAACCTAAAAATAATGTGTGCTAAAAGAGTTATGTAGTGTGTGCAAGGGCAAAAATCAATATCCAATCTAAAAAATAAGAAACACACACGCACATGAAATGCATGTATATTTATATAAAGATAAAATGGATATGTTCTTATTTATTATGAGAATTTTCTTTTTATTTTATTTTAAAAAAAATTGATTTTCATACTTTTAACCTAAAATAATTGAGACAAAAAAAAAATTATAATAAATATATGATATTATAAGAATGAGTTCTATCTCAAAGTAATAGCTCAGTCCCTAAACTTCTTGATAATTTTTATTTGATTCGCTTAATTAATCATTGATGTGGTTATTTTCTTATGATTGTGGTTGATAGTATTGTGATTTTATTGAATTTTTGTTTATGAAAAATATCATATATGTATTTTGATAATCTTGATAAAATTTAAGATTTGACATGTAAGAACTTAAAAATACATGTAATGTCTCATACATGTCATGTTTCCTTATCGTGGCTTTTATTAACGTGACTGCAAGATAGATAAGAGTTCAATTAGTTTGTTTATTTTTCTTAGAGCAGAGAACATCATTAAGTAAAAAATAGAGAATGCTTTGCGATCATGAAATTAGTGTCAAAGCATTATGTAGGGAAATGTTACATGGAGACGTGGAGATTCTTATGAAGACATTGAGATTTTCCATTGGAAATATAAAGATGTTGTTGTGGAGATTTTATTAGAAATATGAAGATCTATTTGGAGACATCAAGAGTTCATATAGAGATGTGGAGACTTCATTAAAGACATGAAGAAACACTACTGTTTTTATTAAAAAGTTCAAAAGATTTTCTCATGCAAATAGAGATACAATTACTAAAGATTATTTGATCTTAGGTAATGCATCATATGGATATTTCCCTATTTGTTCGGGTTATATTTCTTTTTTTATAAATTGTTTGAGATAACCCTTAGAGATCAAACTTTCGATCTTGTTTTTTAGGGTATAACATTTCTTAGTATCATGATCGTTGTTGTGGTGAAGGAAATTAAATTTGCTAAGGTTTCTTGTGTTGGCGACATTCTTTATAAGAGGTTGATATCGTACAAACTCTTTTCTCTTAATAGCAACCAATACCTCAACATGTATGGTGATCAAAGATGTGGTCATAAGCTTATAAAATGTCAGTTGATAATGAATGGATCTCTTAATATTCTTTTTTAATGTCTTTGTACTTCTAGGAGATCGATGGCTTTAAGGAGATTTTGCTTTTTATAGCTAGAAATTAGGGTGTTCTTGTTTGGTCACACTCATTTCTTGTACTTGAATATGGTTTTTCATCATTTGTTTCACATTAAGAAGAGTTCATGAGGGGAGAATATGCAATCGTTATCATAAGAATAATTGTAGACCTTACTAATCAAGGCTTTAATGAAAATAGGTTCGAGTAGACTTTCATGTTCAGTATTTTCGCGTTAAGCCTTAGAAGACATGCTATGTTGATTTCATCTTCTTATTGTGTGATGAAGAAGAGTTTAGTGATGCTCTTCTTAACTGGTATGCTTGTACCGAAGTGGGAGATGAATTTGGCACTAAGATCATGAAGTTAAAGATGAAGCCAAGATCTAGGTTATGGTACCATACCTAAGCATACCCATAAAGTATTACTATAAGAACTTTGCACACGGCATCATTATCTTGTGTTACAAGATCTAAGATGCTTTGTATGTTTTGTATGTGCTCTCTTGAGTTTGTAAGCCCATTGTAATTGCCTAAATTAGCCTTGACGGATACATAATCTTGGGAGAGATGAGTATGTGACACTTGTCAATAAAATGGAGAATCCCCCAATTGGATGGGACAATATTCATTGTCAGGAGCTCGTGTAGTTACAAATCTCATCTTGTGTTGAGGTCTTTTTAAACGGGGACCATGTGAGTAGACAATATTCATTGTCAGGTCTTTTTAAACGGGTCTTTCGTATGTGACAATATTCATTTAGAGGGAGATTGATTGTTATAGCCATTCTTATATCTAGGACTTGTTGTGAAATGCTCTTTATGGTATGAATGACACTTTTAAAGAGTTAGAGTACGAGTGTTCTCATGCCTACTTGCTTACACGTTGTTTTATCCTATTTTTTTAGATAATTAGATTTGTCTTTGTTCATTTAATGGTGCATGCAATGGAGCTATGTTTTGTATTTTTTATTGAGGGAATGACAGAGTGAAAAAATTGTTGTTTTATAACTTGTTGACATTGAGCACCTTCACTTGATGGGAGAGTTGGTAGAGATCTAGAAGAGTACCTATGGTGGGTAGGTTGGTGACACTCCTATTTCTTGGATTTTCTAAGTTGTCAACCATGTAAAGCATTTTTGTTAATGTGAGAAACGAGAATGAACCATCTTTTGTTTAGTTTTTCATAAACGACACAACTAATGAAGTTATGAAAACTTCATATTGGATTTGAGCTTTCCATGTCTAGCTCATAGGTTGAAAGTGCTAGGTCTTGAATGTAGGTTTTGTTATTGGTCTTAGAAATCCCTACAAGACAAGTTCATTATCGGAATAGTAGACCCTTCGATTCTTAAGTAAGTAAATTGTAGGAGATAAATAATGTATATGAGAGTAAAGAGAGTGGGAGAGAGTATCTATGAATATTGTGTGTTTCGTATTGTCGAATAAACTTGTATTTCACTACTTACTTTGTGACCCGAAGTATTTATACACCTTGGCCATGTTAGCTTACCTCGTGGAGCGTGGTGAATGGCATTGCAGTTACCTCGTGGTGAGTAGAATTGCAAGTATCTACCGGTGAGTTATTGGTTATTATACAATTGATGGAGAGGTTAATGTTTGTTATTGATTGTCGTGTTTTGTTATGCTATTAATGGAGAGATTGGTGATTGACATTGTCTTTAAAATAACTTGTGAATGGCAAATAACAATAGAGAAAAAAAAAAAAAGGATACTTTTAGTCTTCTTAGAAAAATTATTGTATAGTAATAGATTGTGTGATTGAGTTGCATGTTGATAGTGATATTAAATAAGTATTTAATATTATGATGTATGTGTTTTTTTAAATTGTTTTTCGCTCATAGTAATAATGAGGTATAATGTTTTAATTTATTGAAAAGTCAAGTAGTAATGCTAAATATTCATATAAATTTAATACCAAAACAAAGAATCCTTCTCAGATCTCTTAAACTTTAATGAATTGTAATCGTTCATCGAATAAGAGCTTCAATTTTAGAATCAAAATCAAGATTTTCCACTTGATATTTTTTGCAACTAATAATTTGGACTGAAATCCCTTGGCTCCACCACGGCTCAGGATTATGATATATATGTCGGTTTAGCCTCGATTAATCTCTTTTATTGTGTGCTTTTTTTCACCCTAGATAGTATTCATATATTGTTCTTCTTCTGGATTGCTGGCATTGTCTTCTTCTAAATTACTTACCATGAGATTGCTCAGGAAATGTGATAGTTTATGAATTTCCATTAAACAATTAATTCATAAAGTTGTTCAAAAATATTAAACAAATAATAATATGCCAAACTCCAAGCTATAAATAGACACAAACAGACACCCTTTCCATGATTCCATCAACACGAAGAAAAGTAAATGCCACCAAATCAAATAGACAACATCACGAAAAAAAAGAAAGTTAATTAAGTAGAGAGAGATAAAGACGCCCGGTTTGCCCAAATCCAGTTCAGCAGAACCCAAACCCTGCCGGCCACCACTAATTAACCAGCTTGTCAGGCACCAGGAGCCGCATCCTTCACCTTGCTCTGCAAGTACCCACCATACTCCCTGGCGTAGTCCTTCACATGGCTCGCTGTATCGTAGATTCTGTTACGAGCATAATCGACCTGGTCCGACCCAGGTGGATTCAACCCTCTAAAATACTTATACACCCATGACAATCCAGCCACGACGGCCAATCCGAACCCGCAAAAAGATAAGAACCCAGCAACAACAAAGAAGAGGACTATGCCTATAGGGATCCATATGGGGCTTGAAATGATGATCAAAGGAGTTAAAAGGGTCAATCCGAGTACTGATCCTGTGACAGTGATCACTGTAAGGAGAAGGAGAATGGAGCCGGAGATGATAAGAGTCAACAAACCAACAAGTTGGCTTGAGTTTGATCCGATATGGACTTGGAGTTTACGTAGAAATGTAGAGCCATTGTGGGTGGTGGGAGTGGTGGTGGGTCTTGTAGCTCTCTGGGTAGGGGCACGGTCAGCCATTAGGGAGATTTTGTGGATAGAAAGAGAGAGATGAAGACAGCAAGTACGGGTTTACTGAAGGGTGGTAAATAGAATTTGGTTTGGTTTATTTTGTATGGATGGGACACGTGTTTGGATTTGGAGACATGCAAAAGCACACGTGGAAGGGTGGAATCTTAGAGCTCCTACATTTGGATTTTGTTACTGACCTTTTCTCTCTCGAGATTTGGGTGTGGTATGGGCAAATATATTTATTGTGTTTGTTATTAGTGACATGCGGTCTTTAGATCATTTGTATGTAGATTGTACTAGTCCACGATCCGTGCTAGGCCGTCGACCATGTGAGGATTGAGTGGGGGAAGAAGGGAATTCTAAAATTTATGTTGATGAACACTTATAGTATGTATATGATGTGAACAATGGGTGAATGAAGAAAGAAAAAAATTGACTAGAAAGAAAAAGGGAACCCTTAGTTCCTTTAGATCAAGTTCAGTCAAGAGTCAATTGAGGGGAGGGAAGAAGAATTTTGGTGTATTATATGACCTTGATGCATGAACTAATTGTAGTGGAAAGCTCACTAATAGAGAAAAGTGTGAAAAAATTTGAGAGTAGGGGACTTCACGAGTTTGATGCGTGTTATGTGAAGCGAAGATGAAATTATTAACCATAGGTATAGCTCATGATTTCGGCATGGGAGAAATCATAAAATGTAGGAAAACATAGAAAATAAATGTCGTAGAAGAAAAGGAGAAGGGAGGTTGGCGGAAAACTCACTTAGGAATCGCCAACGAAATCTGGGCAGATTCGTCAATCCTGTTTTGGAGGAGATTTGGACCTCAGAACGACAAAAATATGGGAAATATCTCTATAGAAATTGTAGCTAGAGATGTTAGTTTTCCAACGAATACGACATCACTTGATTTAGAGCTCTAGAGCTCCAGATATAGGTAAATATATGAGGAAAGGTCGAGTTGCCGTCCCTGCTAGTTGATTCAACGAGATTGATAAAATGGGAAAGTTTAGCCGCGATAGGGGCAGAACCCTGTTTCCTTCCCACCTGAATTTTGTAACGTCGTACCTTGACACTGAAAGGGAATAAACCAATTTTGAAAATGAATTTGATAATATGCGTAATGATTTAAGATAACGGAACGCAAAGAGTAAATGTTGTTGTTGCCTTGCTATTTGCAAAATGTAAATTGGACATGAACTAATGTGGTGTACTTGTGGATTCAGAAGGAACCGTGGGAGGAGTACAACCAATGTTGTTAAAATCGCGAGTTGACTCATAAAATCGTATGATTTTACGACTCAACACATGCTTATCGTGTTAAATCAAATTAAAAACTCGAAAAGTGATAAAATCATAGTAAAATTGTATTAAATCGTTGAAATTGATTGAAATCGGTTGAAATCGCGATTTTGAACTCGATTTCACAAGTTTACAAAGGAATATATATATTGCACTGCAGTTACAGTAATGGAGCAATCTTTTAGGATTATGAACACTTGACAGTAATATCACTGTCAGAATTAATGAACAATAAGAAGATGATAGCAATGGCAGGTAAGGGAAAGGAATTACATAGATTGTTGGTAAAAAAATGTAGAAGAAAGAGTGAGAGAGAGATAGAGGGTGTGTTCCGAAGATTAAGGAATTTGTTATATCATTCTCATTTCATGTCCCTTGCTAGCAACAGAATTCTACTATATATAACAGTTTCTTCCTTCTTACGATTATAAGCTTGTGCTCTTCGGCACGTGGCTTTTACACTTGAATATTAAACGCATAGTATTTGACTATAACTGAAATATCAAAACGCACCGTTTGACTTAACGGTATTTTAAATTCCCTCTTCTCATATTGTTTATCCCATTTCTACGTGTAACAATTGCCCCCCTTCAAATGGACCTTGTCTCAAGGTCAAATTAAGGAAATCGGTGACCCAAATCATCAGTAAATTCCCAGGTGGCTTCAGCTGGAGTGAGACCTGCCCAATGAACGAGCATTTGAGTGGCTGCTAGGTGATTTCGCTTGACCATTCGTCGCTCCAGGATAGCTTGAGGTTGGAGAGGGGGTTCCACGGGCAGGGAAGGCAGTGTGGAGAGGACCTCGCGATTCCCCACCTTCTTCTTGAGGAGAGACACATGAAAAACTAGATGTATGGTTGCAGAGTCGGGTAGTTGTAACTTATAGGCCACGGTACCAATCTTTGTTAAAACCTGATAGGGGCCATAGTATTTAGAGGCTAGTTTCTGTGATTGTCTATGAGCTAGAGTTTTCTGTCTATAAGGTTGGAGTTTAACGTATACCATATCACCTATTGCAAATGATCTCTCACTACGATGCTTGTTGGCTAACTGGACCATCCTGTTTTGAGCACCCTGCAGATTTTTCTTGATAGTCATCAACATGTGTTCCTGCTTGGACAAAAATGCATCTACTGCTTCAACGGGTGAATCTCTGGCTATGTAGGGAATATGTAGTGGAGGGGGTAGTTGTAAATGATCTCGTAGGGAGTAGATTTCGTAGCGGTATGGTAGTTAGTGTTGTACCACCATTCGACTAATGGCAGCCACTTGACCCATTGAGCTGGTGAGGTTCCTGTCATGCAGCGTAAATAGTTTTCTAAGCACTTGTTGACCACCTCCGTTTGCCCATCCGATTGGGGGTGGTAGGCTGTGGAGTAGCACAGTTTGACTCCTTGTTTGGCGAAGAGCTCCTTCCAGAAGAGACTCGGAAAAACAGCATCTCTATCGCTGACAATAGTGGCTGGCAGTTCGTGTAGTTTGTAAATATTATCAAGAAAGACTCTGGCCAAAATATTGGCAGTGTATAGATGTGGGATGGCCATGAAGTGTGCGTATTTACTGAACTTGTCCATAACTACGAAGATGACCTCTTTGCCTTCAGATTTAGGCAGTCCTTTTATGAAATCCATGCTAATGTCAATGAACGGGGCCTGTGGTATGGGCAGTGGTTGCAGCAATCCTAGTGTGCGAGTGTTTTCTGATTTATTCAACTGACAAACAGGACAGTCCCTAACATATTGTCTGACATGCTTCTGTTGCCCCCACTAGTAGTACCCATTAGCCACCTTTTTGGCGGTAACAGTAGCCCCATAATGTCCTCCCACAGCTGAGTCATGGTACAAGGCAATTAGTTGAGTCTGAAGAGTGATATTGCAGCCCACAACTATCTTCCCCTTCCTGCATAATAAGTGATTAACCCACGAATAGTGGGGGTGAGAATTGGGGTCCCTGATTAGCTCCTGAATGATGGTTTGGACAGCTTGATCGCCTTCCCATGAGGCCTTGATTTCGTCCATAATTGAAGTGGCAATGGTAGAAACTGTTAAGGTGCTCAGCTCAGCACAAGTGACCCTGGAAAGAGCATCTGCTGCGATATTGTCTTTCCCTTTCTTGAATTCAATTTCGTAGTCAAATCCGAGGAGTTTGGCCAGCCATACATGCTGGGAGGGACATGTCACCTTCTGTTCCAACAAATATTTCAAACTAATGTGGTCAGTGTGGATGGTGAAATGCTTACCCTATAAATAGTGACGCAATTTCGTGACAGCCAATAGAATAGCTAGTAGTTCTCTTTCATAAGTGGAGAGTGTTTGCTGTTTAAGGCCAAATGGTTTGCTGATAAACGCAATTGGATGGCCTTCCTGCATCAATACTGCCCCCATGCCTTTGCTGCTGGCATCTGTCTCAACCACGAACTGTTTATGCAGGTTTGGTAATGCCAACATTAGTGGGTTAGTCATGATATGTTTAAGCTGAATTAAGGCTACAATGGCTGTGTTAGTCCAACGGTAGGCATCCTTTTGTAGTAGTTGTGTCAATGGTTTGCATATGGTACCGTAGCCCTTGACAAATCGCCTGTAATACCCTGTGAGCCCCAGAAACCCTCTAAGTTGCTTGATGTTGCTTGGAACAGGTCAGTCTATGATGGCCTTAATTTTCTGAGAATCAATTGCCACCCCTGTTGAGGAAATAACGTGGCCAAAATACTCAATCTGGTTGCTGCAAAAAACACATTTACTAGCCTTAGCATACAGGTCATTAGTCTTCAGAATCTCAAACACAGTCTGCAAATGGCCTAAATGGTCGGACAAGGTGTTGCTATAGATGAGGATATCGTCAAAAAAAACAATGATAAACTTGCGCAAGTAACTCCGAAAGATCTCGTTCATCAAACTTTGGAATGTTGCTAGGGCATTGGTCAAGCCAAAAGGCATGACCAGGAACTCATAGTGCCCATTATGTGACTTAAATGTTGTCTTGTAAACATCCTCATGAGACATTCGGATTTGGTGATAACCCGATTTGAGGTCTATCTTAGAAAAGATAGTGGCCCCAATCAATTCTTCTAAGAGCTCGTTGATTAGGGGAATATAAAACTTATCCTTCACAGTGAGTTTGTTCAGTGCCCTGTAGTCAATGCAGAGCCGCCAGGACCCATCCTTCTTCTTGACTAGAACTATGGGAGAAGCAAAAGGGCTACGGCTATGTTGAATAGTTCTTGAATCCAGCATTTCTTGAATCATCTTCTCTACCACATCCTTTTGTAAACTGGAATGTCTGTAGGGTCTAAGGTTCACGGGATCAGTACCCTCCTTCAAAGGTATCTGGTGATCATGGCTGCGAGGAGGTGGCAGGTGCTTAGGTTCCTCAAAAATCTCTTGGTAGCTCACCTGTAAGGCTGTCAAACCAGTGTGGTGAAGAGCACATGGCTGTAACTTGGTAGACATTGGTTGTTCTTCATTGCCTGTACTATCAATGCTATGTAGGCTGTAAAGGCTAATTTCGGCTATCAGGCTGGTGTTACACAACATGCCATTGAGTTGCTCTACTTGAATAGTCTCCACTGGTGTTGGTTTGTCCCCCTTGATGCAAACTTCTTGGCCCTGCCATATAAATGCCATCCACATCTCCTTATAATTGTAGACAATGGTTTTCAGTTTAGCTAACCACTGGATACCCAAGATCATATCACAATTTTGGAGGTCTAGTGTGTACACATCAGTCTCGAAAGACACTCCCTGCATTGACCATTGAAAGTTGTTGCACACAGAAGAACAAGTCATGAGTCCCCCATCAGCAACCTGTACAATCAATGCTTTAATGCTGGTGAGTCTGCAATGTAACCTTTCTGCCACCTGGTTGCTAATGAAGTTATGGGTGCTGCCTGAATCAACCAAAATAAACAAGGGTTGTTTTTCCACCCTGCCAGTGACTCTTAAGGTATTCAGTCCTGCTACCCCTTCTAAGGTATTGAGAGAAAGGTGTGGGTTATGAGAGACATGTTCTTCTTCAATCACCTCGTCCCCGTCACTACACTCTCCATCCTTTTCAACAACACACAAGGAGTACAACCTTTTGTTCTGGCACCGATGGCCAGGAACAAATTTTTCATCACACCAGAAACATTGACCCTTAACCCTTCTCTCGTCTAAGTCCTTGTTTCTGATAGGTCTAGTGGTTCTGTTGATTGGGTTGGTGTTATAGGGTGGGGGAGTGGGTAGCAAACCATCGGAAAATGGTTTAGAGGTGTTGCTGGAAGATCCTGATAGGTTTTTGTTGTAGCTGGTTGGAGTGTATGGTTTACTTTGATGAGCATATGCAGTGGGTTGGTAGGTTTGTTTAGTAGGATTTGAGCTATAGCGTCGGTGGGTGAATGTATTGTCCTGTAAACGGGCAAGAGTATAAGCTTGTTTGAGAGTTTTTGGTTCAAACATTTTTATCAGATTCTTGACCTCCACTTCCAATCCTCCTATAAAAAATACCAGTGCATTTTTTTAAGAAATCTCTGATCAGTTCCACAGGATGTCAAAGTCCTTTATGTAAGTTTCCAAGTCGTTTTTCTGTTTTAACTCAATGAGTTCTTCTAATGGATTTCTTCCCCCCCCCCCCCAAACCTACAACATAAGGCTTCTACGTACTCTGGCCAAGGCACTACCTATCCCCCCAAACTTCTCATGAAATTCTGGTGTCAATACAAAGCCATCCCATCCAGGTAGTAAGAGGTCAATTTGAGCTTATCATGCTCAGCAACCTCTTCCACATCAAAATACTGATTGCATTTATAAATCCATTTGAGTACATCATTCCCCTCAAAGACAGGGAACTCTCGTTTTGGCCTACGCAGGGAATAATAGGGAGTTGTACCTTCATTGGTTCCATTAAACTTAACTGAGAAGTCTCTCGTAGTAGTGTACTAAGGTGCAGGTGGTTGTTATTGGGGCACCTTGTGTGGATTGGTTTCACTGGCAGAGAGTTGAGTGTTCTGCAAGATTGAATCTACACGAAAGACAAGGGCATCAAGAACCTCCTTAAGCTCGTGAAAACGTATATTAGTATATGCCCTGGTGTCATTAAGCTGTTGTTGTATTTGATCATACACTTGAGCCTGCTCCGGATTGTTGGGTTTATCTGCCTTCCTGGCATCTTGGGACTCATCTTGGGTGGCATTGTCGAGTCGAAAGATGCTGCTCTGATACCACTTGGAGCAATCTTTTAGGATTATGAACACTTGACAGTAACATCACTGTCAGAATTAATGAACAATAAGAAGATGATAGCAATGGCAGGTAAGGGAAAGGAATTACACAGATTGTTGGTAAAGAATGTAGAAGAAAGAGTGAGAGAGAGATAGAGGGTGTGTTCCGAAGATTAAGGAATTTGTTATATCATTCTCATTTCATGTCCCTTGCTAGCAACAAAATTCTACTATATATAACAGTTTCTTCCTTCTTACGATTATAAGCTTGTGCTCTTCGGCACGTGGCTTTTACACTTGAATATTAAACGCATAGTATTGACTATAACTGAAATATCAAAACGCACCGTTTGACTTAACGGTATTTTAAATTCCCTCTTCTCATATTGTTTATTCCATTTCTACGTGTAACAAGTAACTACACCAAAAAGTTGAAAAACTTAGTCATCCATATTCCACAATTCCACAATTCCACATTAACCCTAGCAGGCAGTGGCCAAGCCTCTCTTCTTCAAAGTCCTTCAGTGTTGACTATTGAGTGTTCCAAAACAAGCCATCAATCCATCATTGCAATCTACCTCTTAGCCTCTATTTCACCTTCAGGCCTCTTTTTTTTTCTTCACTCACCAACGGGCGACAACATCCTCTTCATTCTCTAAAATTCCACTGACTTGTACTTCTAGAAGCAAATCGATTAATCTGGTGAGTGATCTACATTCTGCAACTTTAAAGTTTATTTGTTTATGGGGCTTTTGAATTAGTTTTCTTAGTTGATCAATACTAGGGTAACTAATTAATTTTGGTATGAGAATGTTAGTCTTAAACCCCCTTACTGTCATTTCCACTCCATGTCTATTCCAGATGATTTCCAGTTGTCAAAAAGTGCAAAGAAAATATGAGCTCATTTTCAGCAAGTAATAGAGAGTGAACTTTGCTTATCTATTCTTGTGGTGATCGAATTGTTTCTATATTAAGGAGGTTTGTTTTCTTTCTTTAATTTTCTAGATTTAAATATTGAGACTAGAACTTAAATGCATTGTACTAATATAGAGAGTGTGTTCTTAATATGTTATAGAGATAAAGAGAAATGTAGTCTGACAGATTTAATTGTTTTGGCGAATTAAAACAATTGTCAATGTGGGGGGATAGGGAGCTTGACTTTTGTGTAGACAATTGAATTGTTTTCTCATTTAGGACCATTGCCAGCTCTTACTTGGCTAATAAGATGGTGAAGACGTGAAGCCAAACCACCAATTCAAGAATATAAGTCTCAGTATGGATGCATTTGTTTCATGTCAAGTTGATTTTCTCAACACGAGTTAAAGTTTATATGCTAGCTTAGTCGATTATGCCAATCTAAGTTCTGTTTGGTTGCTGAGACATTAATCTTAGCAATAAAAAAGAAGATAAATCGAAATTTTCAATTTTACACTCTGTTTGCTTAAAATTATCAGGGCTTCAAAAGAGAGTATAATTTATTGATTTTTTTAATTTGATCAAAATCCAATTTTGTAATGATGAGTGAAGCACAAATACTTAGGTCTAAAGAGAATACAGGATATGGAAATCAAATAACCAGTGGTCCTTGTATCTTCTTTTTGTAACTATTTTTTCAGAAACCTAAAGTTTTAAAGCAATGCTTCTCGTAACTCAAAACATGCTATCTACACACCATGTGTGTGCATGCATTAATTCATTTGCTTGCATATATTTCTTCATTTTCTCGGGTTAGGTTGTAGGGATTTGGAAACTTTTGATTTAAGGCTTTTAGCCAATCAAGGGTAGAGGATTTTGACAAACCCTTTCCACTATGTGTTTGGGTTCAAAGAAAATATTTTCCTCGTGCATAATTGTTAATTGCAAATCCTGGACACTTAATAGATATATGTATGTCATTTTAAGGTCAAATTACAAGCATTTGTTTTGCTTTTATCTTCTTTTTTTCTCGGGGGCTAGTGTAGGGGAATGAGTGGTTTAGAAGAATCAAGTTTGTCTTTCTTCATTTTTCAACGTCTCCTTTTGGCATAATATGAAAAAAAGTTTGTGTAATTTGTGCAACCTCTTCATCAAGTGATTGGAACCATTCCCCGACTCTTGAATGGCGGCATGAGTTCTCTAATTCACTAGTTGAATTTCCTTTTGGGATAGGCTCTTCACATGTAGAGGATTGCCTTTCGGGTAGAGGGCAGCCCTTGCTTTAGTTTGCCCTCTTCAACATGCATATTCCTATCAAACATGATGAACTAATTTAAGTCTTATTGTTTTAGTTTTGTGAGTTCTTTATTATGTATGAATTTTTATTTGAATCATGTATTTTTATTAGTTTGTTTTAAGTTTGTTAATTGTTAGTTAATGAAAAGTTACTTAAACTATGTATGAATTTTTATTTAAACCATGTATTTTAAGGTGCTTGAACTATGTATGAAAAAAAATTCTTCGTGATTTTACTATCCGTTTTTATGATTTGAGTTTATTTTGCATTTTTCGTGCCGTGTTAAAAATATGTTTTTGACAACCTTGAGTACAGCAACAACAAGGGAGCGTAAACCGAGCATCGGTGGCAGGTAGGTGTTTCACACTTATACTCTCCTTAGTTAAAAGTGAAACTAGTATTCTATTTTACTTTGGAATTTAACACTTGCGAATAAAGTTAAAGAAATGAAAGATATGATGAAACGGACATGGATTGAAATCTGATTTTGGTTGTGGACTTATGGACTTCAATTTCGAATAATGAACTATAATGATGAATCCAAAACAACCATCTATGAACCTGATTAGTCGATCTCGAATATGGGTGGTTAATGATGTTAGCAAGATTTGCTAACATCGGCATCATCTTGATGGAAATATAATGAATGTTGAACTTGATTAACTATTTGGGTTAAAAATAGTTAATGATACCAACAGACATTGTCGGTATCAGCAAACCAAGGATAATTTGATTAGCTTTCCAAGAATGAAGCTAATGATGTCAAAAGACCTTGGCATCAGCATTTCCGGAAAAATCTCCAAAGTAAGGCGGAAAAGAATTGATTGATTATTTCGGGTTAGAAATAGTTAATGGCACCAACCGGTAAGTTGGTGCTGGCATTACCAAGGATTTGATTAGTCGATCTAGGTAAGGGCGACTAATAACACTAATAGGAATTATTAGTGTCGACAATAACCTCCCCAAATTTAGGACAGGGTAGTAAGATGGGTGTACCCAGTAAAGAATAATAGATAATAATTGTAAAAGGGAACCCATAAATGGGTTATGGAATGATAGGCTCTAGATGTAGTAAAGAAAAATTTAAGTGTAGGTTTCCAGGACAACTATGATTGTGTACTATCGAGTAGGTAAATATATATGTAGATAAATGTATTTATGACTCTCCCTCATCTCTGCTATATTTTTACTTTTAATATAATTATTTTTATAATTTAATATTGCATGTCATTTACCTTCATATTAGGAATAGTGTCCTAGGTTTCTAGTTCTTTTTGTATGAATTAGGGAATTCATGTTTCTAATTCCTTTTGTATGAATTAGGAATTAAATGAATGACAACGTATTTTGCCCTAAGTAATTATATGACTCGAATTGTATTAGTATCTCTTTATATTAATCATCGAGACTTAAGATTTTTACTATTTTATGCTTGTAATATGAACATTGCTTATCCGTATTTGACTACCATTTTGTATGTGTTTGTAAATGAGAAGGAAAAATGAATATGTGAACTATTATGCTTGTGACTAGTAATGATTGTGGTTGCGATAAAATATGAATATGTTATGATTGCGGAATGAGCATAAAATATGTGCAGGATAAATTATCGATAACTTGAAACCCTCCCGATATAAGGGAGACTTTGTTGAAATTTTAGTAGAAATTTCAATAAACCTTAAATAAGTCGACAAAAAAAAATTTACCCACAAATTTTGGTAGTATAATTGTTTTGTTTGATCAAGAAAATGAGAATGTTACAGGTGAAGTAAAAAACAATATTAAAGTTTATGAATGGAATCACGACAAAAATCTTATAATCAAAAGTAAAAGGATTGAATCAAATACCTAAAAGAAAATAAGAGGATAATGTCATAACCTAATTTTTAAGTTTTCCCCAAAACTATCATTTTCTTTTAAAATTCAAAACAAAACAAATAAAAAAAATACTGACAACTTGGCAAGAGTAAACTAAGAAAGGTTTCAAATGAATGGAGGAACCAAGCTTTTGGACAAAATTAGAAGCTTAATTGTATCTGTAAGAGCCCGACCCAACATGTCGTATATTGTCCACTTTGGACCTTACCGCTTTCATGCTTTTGTTCTTGGTGACGCGAGCCCATTTCTGAGCCTGATGCCCCAAAACGCATATAACATGTTAGCAACCATCACTAATAATAAGGTCAGCTACCAAACTCTCACCCGTCGATGTGGGATATTAAAATCCACCCCCTTAAGGAGCCCGACGACCCCGTCGGCACAACTGGACAGCCAGTGAAGTCGGCTCTGATACCAATGTGGGATATTACAGTACCCATATACTCAAGACAGAAAAGACAATGTAGATTCAAGGTCAAATGAAATAATTATTGGATGAATCTGCATAAAAACTAAGTATAAATATTCATTAGATTTTTAATAAGCTAATTTGATTTAATCATGGGCCTAATTAATGATTTGATTAAGTTTACAAATTAATTTGGATGAAATTAAAAGATTTAATTAGGTGCAATGACTTAATTATACTTTTAATTGGTGAAATTAAATTTGGAAGCTTAATTTGGGTTTAATTAAGAATATTAGAATTTTAGAGGACCAGATTTAATTTTTCTAAGCTCAATTAGGTTAAATCAAGGATAAAATTGAAAGAAAAACAAAGTTTAGGGTTCAATTAAAGGCTAAATTAAAGAAATTCAGAACCAATTACTTCTTTTCAAAAGACCCGCAACTTTAGAGACCCAATTCAATTGAAAACATGAGTGAAATTGAAAAAATTAGAAGTTTAAAGATCATTTAGAAATAAAATTGAAAATACCCAAGACCAAAAACCAAGTTGAAAAACTTACTTAAATCAGGGGGTATTTTTTAAGCTTTGTAAGTATGAAATTGAATTGATTATTGAAATCAGAATTCAATTGAGACCTTAATTGAATAAATTAAAATATTAAGGGCTAAAATAAAAAAGTAGATTAATGACTTAATTCAAGCCAAAACACCAAAAAAATAAATGAAACGGTGTGTTTTGGCTATATTTTGAGCAAAACGACATGTTTTGGTTCAAGATGACATTGTTTTGGTCAACGCCAAGTCAAAAACATAAAAACCATACGTCACATTGTCTGGCCACTGCTCATTATCTTCAACCTTCAACACCAAAAATGGTAGCTCTGATGCCACATTTCAAGCCTTTCTTCTCTCTTATACCTTCACCATACAAGATAAAAAAGATGTCATCCTCATGACATGTCATTGCACCCAAACCTAAACAAAAAAGTTGTCTCGTGGAAGACCTAGACCAGTTGCAAAGTTGACCCAAAGAGGCTAGCTCAACTAGCATTTGCAACCAGTAATGGTGACTTTTGGCCAATGATTAGGATTATTCCTGTTTGAATCAAGGGCCAAGATTTATTCCCAATAAATAGTAGATGTCCCTCTTTCATGCCTTATAAATAGAGGTAAATTTCATGAAAAATGCGAAAGGAAAATGGGGAGAGAGAGAGAGAGCAAAAAAACCAGTCATATAAACACCACCTTTCCTGCTGCCCAACCAATCATCTTTCTCCACCTCTAGCGACCACCATGAGCCACCACTAGTACTGGCGGTGCCACCAATAACAAGCCAACCTCATCCAGGTAACATCGTTCTCTCCTCTTGATTGTGTATAAGCTTAAGAAAAAATGGGAATAAGACATGCCGATAACATGCACGTTACTGGCAAATCTTCTTTTTAAGCCACCACTAGGGCAAGCTAGTGGTGGCAAAAGCATGGGTTGGACCCCATTCTAGCCCTCATCATAAAAAAAAAAAAAAAAAGAGACATGTTAGACCATTTATCAGCCTAACAAATTGGGTTGGGTTGGGTTGGGCTTGAGCCACCCATACACGTGGGCTTGGGCCTCAGGCCCAACCTATGTGGCTTAAGGAATATTTAAATTGATAAATCATAATTCTTATCATATTTTTTTTAACTAGGAACAGAACGATGTTATTTATGTTTTACATGATAAATTAAGGAATATTTAAATTGATAAATCAAAAATAATTTTTAACACTAATTAAATATTAAAGGGGAAAGAAAATCTTCATAGTATAAATAAAAGATAAATGTATATGCAAATGTTTTACACCAATTATCCTTTTTATTTTAAATGTTTTCATTAATTTTATCTAAGAGGTTAATTGTTGTTGTTAATAACAAATGATTTCCAATTTTATGAAAATTTTATTGAAATACAAGTAATTTGTATAAAATATAAGAGTAAAAAAATTAAAGACAAGTTAAACTAACCACTATGAAATACTATGCAACCAATAAAATGTAAAAAAAAAAAAATTCAATCATTATTTAAAAAACAAAGTTAATTCAATAGAAACGATTAATGGAAAAAAATAAAAAATAAAAAAAGTCAAGCATAGATGGGTTAATCCAACGTGTCTAGCCTTAAAAAAAAACTAGGAGTGTGCTTGGGTTTTTCTACATCTTTTCTATTTTTTTGTTATGCGAATGACATGTCGTTTATGGAGCTGTTATTTAGAATTTAATCATCACTATGATGGCTGGAAAATTAGAAGGATTTGGTGGAGAAATCTATTTTTTCAACCCATTTACACCTAAAACACCATAAAATCCTACATAAATCACCTATCAACCCCAAAATCACTTAAGAGAATCAACTGAATAAAAAAAATCTAAACAGAACTCAATCTACTTTTTCAGGCATATTTATATAAAAAAACTACTATCATTGAACTTTTCTTGATGACTTGACACCAAGAATGGTTTGTCTCATCGCTAAAAAGTGGATATTAATTAACTTTATCTTTTCTTAGTGGTTTTAAGATGATTTTCTTCCTTCTCTTTCTATCTCAAGGACTGAAAAGTTAAAAACATAAAATTATCTTTTGGACTAATATTAGAATTTTAAAAACTAAAGGGACTAATAAAGTAAGAAAAAGAAAAGTAGGTGGACTAAATAGACTTTTTTCTAATGGATTTAAGATTAGTCATAAGATTTCGTCTTGTTTTACACTTTGATTCTCTTTTATTAAATTTTTATGGCCTAAACAAATTTTAATAAATTTGTTGATTAATTTTAACATAAAATCCTGCAATTAAAATAAAGGTTTGAGGAATGAAATAGAAAAGAAAACTACTATTAATTACTATAGTGTTTTAACCTAGGCACTGTTGTATATTTTTGTAATCTAGGATGTAGCATAGGAGATCCCAGTTACAACCATAATATCAACAAAATTAAAATTGTTTTTTTTTTTTTTTCATTATGCAAATGAAGGGTTTATATGCTAAGTTGATAAACTCATTGCTCATTTCCACTGTTCTAATTCAAAATTAAATTGGATTAGAATGAAGAAAGTGAGCAGTGGGTCTCATCTGGATGTGATTATAATAACATATTTATATAATACAGGATAAATATAAGGATTATATTAAGAAGATTATTTGATTAAAATTTACATTAAAAATTATAAAAATAGACTGACGTTGAAGCTTACTAACCCTACAAATAATTATTAATTTGAAGGTCAAGAACCAAAAAAGTAAGATATAAAAGGAACACTATTAGATAAAAATCCTAGTCTTCTCAGTATGAAAATAGATCAAGAAAGGAAAATAATTCATTTGTGACTTTAATCCCAATTTATAATACAAATTTTCCTTAAATTTCATCATGTTTCATATTAAAAACTATGTGATTGTACATAGAACTTATATCGGCGGTCCGGGTCATTCGCATGTAATACTATACATTAATTTATTTAAAAATTACAAATACTTTTCCAAATATTTTTCGCCCAAATTTATAAAACTCTTCTATATTTATCTATAATTTATCAAGTTTCAGGCTACGAGTTTACATTGTACCCTTTATGTTTGTCGAGTCATATTTTTAAATTCAAACACATTTTTAATAACAAGTTTAAACTAATTACACTGAATTTCATTAAATTATATCTCAGAACATTTCTTTCCCGTTTTATATCTTTCTTCTGGTTTTTATCTACTTTTCTTTGTTTTTTTATTTTCCCATTATTTTCATATTTTTATTTTTAATTTAACATAAGAACATTTTATTTTAAATTCTCAAAATATAAAGTTATCTTCTTAATTTAAATATTTAATTTACTCATTTAACATAGTTTTGTTTTTTTTGTTATGAATTTTATCCGTTAGGTGGCCTAAACACCAAAATATTCACTCCACAAAGAAAAGTTGGATGTTTAGACGAATGGTTTCCATCTCGGTTGGCTCTGAGAATGCGTCGAACGTTTCACCCGCCCAAAGCTTACGAAACAAATCCAGTTATCCAACTCTTACATCTAAATTACTTTTCCGGTAAATTTTGCTTTTTAAATAAAAAAAAAATATTTATTTAATTATTCTTAATATATACAAGCATTATTTCTTGCGAACCCAATAAAAATCAATCTAAGCTTCCAACCTAACTTTATAATTATGAATATATAATTACAAGAAAATGACGATTTTAGTCAGGTATCCTTTCTAAATAAATGATATAAGTTATTCAGTAAATAATATGCATATAATTGAATACAGAGGATTTCTAAACATATACAAGAGATTTTGATTGATTCGTTATATATTTTGGTAACGTTTGGGAAGGCGGCTGCGGCTGCGTTCCCAAAACATTTAAATTTTTTTTTTACTAAAATTTAATATGATTTGTATGTTTTGGATCGTTTTGATGTGCTGATGTCAAAAATAATTTTTAAAAAATAAAAAAACATCATTGGCATGCATTTTGGCACGAAAAGTTATTTGAAAAGCACCCGTAACCACACTGCCAAACACGCTCAAACCTGTTTGGAAATGTAGTTGCGGTTACTTTTCAAAGTGTTTTTCGTGTCGAAATGCATCAAAATAATATTTTTTATTTTAAAAAAATTATTTTTGAAATCAACGTATCAAAACGATCCAAAACACACACAAAATTAATTTTTAATAAAAAATATTTTTTTTAATTTTTGAAGAATGCAATGTAAACAGCGTTTCCAAACGCTCTCATTTTATATATCAGTTAGGTCTAATAGAAAAAGAAAATCTTTCGCCTAGTCTAACTTAATCCCACAATGTATGGAGACATAATAAATAAAAAATAAAAAATAAAAAAAAAAAAATTCCGACCTAAATATGAATGTTACTACTCATTCTAAAAAAAAAGACTTTAGGGTTTTCACATGCTAATCGGTTTTTGAGTAAAATCAAATAAGAAATTCCGAAAATCAAACCAAATCTGAATGGTCAAAGATGAGAGATGGAGAACATGGCAGTGAATAAAAGCGTTGGCATAGAAAGTGAAACAAGAAAGAATAGGATTCTTGGGAGTACTTTAGGTGGGCTAACGTATTCTAGGGGCATTTATTTTGCCTAAAAAATATTTTATATGTGAGAAATATTCTATATTAAATGTTTTTATGATATATAATTAGTAAAGTGAAAAATACAAAGGCAATACAACAACTATGATGTTTTACAGTGATAAAACGGTGATGATAATAATTATGGTAATAGTGATAATGAGATATGATTTTGATGGTGCTGAAGTAAAAGCGATAATAAAATTTGAGATTTGTTAACGAGGGTGGTTAGATGATGATATTTAAAATTATTGTATGATATTTTAAATGGAATATTAGTAAAATATTTTATAAAATAATATTTTATGTTAACCTTTTTTTTCATAAAATATTTTATATAAATCAATTATGAAAAAATATATAAAATATTTTTCTATGAAATATTTTATGCAGAACAAATGCATATTTCTTCTAATTACTCTTGGGACTCGATACTTTATACGAATCAAAATAATTCCTAATTTTGTTGTTGTTTTTTCCTAAGATTGAGTCCAAACAAATTTAACAAATTATTAATGATAATTGTTTTTATGATACATAAAAAACCACACAAGTGTTTTATGTAATGTACACTTCTCCGTAAATATCCTAGATATTTATATTAATTATATTATAAATTAGATATTTCTATAAGATATCTTAGATATTTCTTAAGATATTTATCATTAAGAAAATCTATATAAACAAATCTCTCTGAGAGCATAAAAAAAGCTTATCTCTCCAAACAATGTCAGACTCAACACAAATTTACTATAAGACTTAAACAATGCTTATGGAACATTTAAGTCTAAGAAATAACATTTATTCTCCACGTCACTTGTATAAACATTATACTGATATAAGTATTAGAGTGTTTTTCTTGTAGGGGTGGGTCAACCAAGTCCTTCATGTCTAGTTTTATTAGCCCATAAAAAACATCTTCAATCTTTCTCCTTCCAACCTCATTATTGACATGAAAAATAAATAAAAAGTCAATTATTTCCTATTTCTCAAAAGCTATTTTTATGGATGGTGAAACCTAAACACAGTGGCAATTATGCCATTGACTACGCCAATGGTTAAGCCAGTGGTTATACTTATGGCTATGCTAGCAATTACGCTCACAGCAATGCCCCACGTGACTACTCCTAAACTTCTAAAAAACTAAGGCCCTGTTTGTTTGCTGGAAAGTAGTTTTCTTTTGGAAAGTGAATTCCGGGGAAAGTGAATTCTAGAAAAGTATTTTTCGATGTTTGGTAGTGTAATGGAAAATAAGTTGGAAAACATTTTCCAGTGTTTGGTTATGTCATGAAAAATGAGCTGGAAAATAACTTATTAATTTTTTATTTTTCTCAAGTTTATTAAAATAATGAGGAACAAATCTTACAAATTAAAAAGTCGAATGAGAATGAAATTGAAAAAAAATATAATTTCATAAATTATCTCAAATAAAATAAATAATAATCAAAATAATAGAGATCAAATCTAAAAAATTAAAAAAAATAAAAGGTGAATAAATTAAAATAATAATAATTAACATTTCATAAATTA
>Ga0307515_10003251_pt1 | contig 34391 bp, 24 predicted proteins | sample 17_EM_MG_FD_194513 | JGI IMG/M metagenome (GOLD analysis project Ga0307515, IMG submission 194513) | Populus trichocarpa ectomycorrhiza microbial communities from riparian zone in the Pacific Northwest, United States - 17_EM | ecosystem: Host-associated > Plants > Roots > Unclassified | place...
TCGGAGCACCGCGGGCATGAACCGCTCGCTCTGCACGCGAAGCTCGCGCTCGAGATCGGCATCCCAGAACACGGCGGTCTTGCGCTGGGGATCGAGCAGCGTCGCGAACACGTCGAACACCGCGGCGCGCGGGTCGCCGGCGGCGGGCTTGACGTCGGGTTGCCGGGCCAGCTTGTTGAACACCGCGACGGCCGTCGCCGGGAGCCGCTGCAGCGCGCCGCTCTCGGTCAGGAGCTGGCGGGCGAGGTCGTAGCGCTGCAGCGCGATCAGCGTCCACCCCGCCGCTCCGAGCAGCGGGTTCTTGTCCGCGGTTCCGCGCAGCGCGGTCGCCGCGTTGATCGCCTGGGGCGCGCCGGCGCTGGCCGCGATCGCCGCGACGATCCACTTGTCGCGCTCCTCGCCGGCCGCGGCGGTGCGCGCGACCTTCTCGGCCTCGGCAAACTCGCCGGACCACGCGAGCACCTGCGCGAGCGCGAGCGCGTACTCGTCGGTCTTCTCGATCGCGATCGCGGCGCGCCACGCCTCGGCGGCGCCGGCCAGATCGGCGCCCTCGTACAACCGTCCGGACGGACCGCGCTGCAGCGCGCGCGCCAGCTCGGCGGCCGCGCCGAGGTGGGTGGGATCGAGCTTGCGCGTCTGCCGGAGCGCCGCGATCGCCCCGGCGCGATCCCAGTCGTAGGTGAACTTGCGCCCGAGCGTGTCGAACGTCAACGTCCAGCCCAGGTGGTACAGCGGGAGGACGTCCATCGGCGCCATCGCGACCGCCTTGCGAGCCTCGCGGCGCGCGGCCTCGCCCGCGCTGGCGCGCAGCAGCACCTTGGAGAGCTGGCTGCGGTGCAGCGCCTCCCTGGGGTGCAGCGCGATCAAGCGCTCGCACTCGGCGAGCGCCTCTCGCGGCTTGTTGGCGTACGCGAACGCGAGCGCGGTGTGCTCGAGCGTGATGTGCACGGTCTCGTCCTGGAGCTCCGCGACGCCGGTGCGCAGGGCCGCGAGCTCGGCAGGCGCGAGCCGCGGCTTGCCGGTGTCGAGCCGGAACGTCACGATCAGCGTCTGGCCGTCGAGCTGCCGGCGCTCGGTGAACGTCGCAGGGCCGAGCTGGCGGACCCGGTCGGGAGTCGCCGGCGACAGCGTGAAGCCCGGGGGTACGACGATCCGGTTCTCGATCTCGTAGACGTGCGGCGCGCGCCACACGAAGTCGTGGCTGCGTGGCCTGTCGGCCTTGCTGGTCACGATCCACGGCAGCCGATCGAACGTCTCGTTCGGGTAGAGGTAGATGTGGAGCTTGTCCAGGTCGGTGCCGACGCGCCGGGCGTCCTTGACCGCGAGCGTCAGCTCGAGCGGCCGGGTCAGGTCCTCGGGGTCGCTGGTCGCGACCTGGTCGAGCGTGCCGCCGAACAGCGCCTCGCTGCGGCTCGCGAGGATCCGCTTGAGCGCGTCCGGGCGCGCGGTGCGGCTCCGGCGCCGCTGGTCGGCCTCGAACGCGCCGGTGTAGCGCACGATCCGGGTGAGCTGCGACGGGCCGTACTCCGCGGCGACGAACGTCCGGACGTCGCGCACCAGGTTGTCGGAGGCGGTCGCGGTCGGCGTCGTCGTCAGCGCCGTGGTGTCGTCGGCGATCACCAGCACCCGCCGGCCCTGGTCGCGCTCCGGCAGCTGCCCAGGGCGCGCCAGGTCGTCGCTCGGATCGATCCACAGCTCGCGCGCGCCGATCCGCGCCCGGACGATCGTGCGGTCGAACATGCTCAGGCCGGGCAGGTCCGGATCGGGCTGCTGACCCCACCCGGTGGTGAGCACCGCGACGTCGGCGCGGATCCCGGCCTGGCGCAGCAGCGCGACCAGCAGCGTCGCCTTGTCGTTGCCATCGCCGGCGGCCTGGTTCGCCGTGTCGGCCGGCGGCGACGGTGTCCGGACCTCGTCTTCGAGGTCCGGGCTGGTGTGGACGCGGTGATGGACCCACGCGATGATCGTCGCAAGCGCTTCGGCCGACGCGGCGCGCGGCAGCTCGGGGGGCAGGGCGAACGGCCCCTCGGCGATCCGCTGATCGAGCCGCTTGCGATAGCCGCGGGCGACGGCCTCCCAGCTCGCGGCGGTGCCGGCGCCGACATAGGGCAACACAATCGTCTCCGCCGGCACGTCGAACTCGTGGCCGGTGGTGGCTGGCAGCGCCGGGAGCTCGCAGCTCCAGGTCTCGCGACCCTTCGCGACCTGATGGCGCACCCGAGCGGCGGCCGGCAGCTTGCGCTCGACGTGGTGGATCCTGGCCGACGCCGGCGCGGAGTACGTGATGACGGTGCTCGAGGTCGGGACGTAGTTGCCGATCGACGCGATCTCGACGCTGCCCGCGACCGGCGGCTCGCGATCGGTGGTCACGATCTCCTGCTCGACCACCGCGCCGGGCACCACGGCGAGCAGCGGCGCGTGCAGGTACCGTCGATCACCGAGCAGCTTCCCGGCGCGCGCGTTGGCCACCGGCTCGGTCACCACGGCCGGATCGAGCGGCACCGCGTGGCCCGCTGGATCGATCACGCGCGCCCGGATCACCGGCCGGTCCTGGTACGACGGATGCCACATCGCCTGGATGCCACCGCCGTGGTTGTCGTCGTCGTCGTCGTCGTCAGGCTCGGTCTGGACCACGTACACTCGCCGCGCGCGGACCGTTGCGCGGCCCTTGTCGTCGTAGCTGACCTCGCGCTGGTCGCGCAGGATCACCATCGACCAGTCGCCGGTCGGCGCGGCCTTGCCGAGTGCCAGCAGCTCGGCCGGCGCGGCGGTGAACGCCGGCTTGTCGAGCGCGCGACTCGCGGCGGCGCCCGGGGCGGCGGAGCCAGCGCCCGGAGCGGCAAACGACGTGCCCGACACCCACACCAGCCCGACGAGCATTCCCGCCCAGAGACGCATGGCGCCGACTCTAGCGGATCGCGCGTTGCCTGGCGACTCCCCGGCTACCTCGCCGCGCCGCGGCCGGTCGGCGCGGCGACGATGGCGCCGAGGCCCAGGCTAACCCTTGGGAGCCTCCTCGTGACCGTGGTCCTCCTCAGCCAAGACCTTCTCGTTGCACTCGGGACAGATCCCATGTGTGAACTTCGCGTCGGTGCGAGCGCCGAGGTACGCCTCGATCTTGCTCCAGTACCCGCGATCGTCGCGGATCTTCTTGCACCACGCGCAGATCGGCAGGAGTCCAGACAGCACCTTGAGCTCGCGGACCGCCTCCTGGACCCGCGCGTCGAGCGCGCGGGCGCGCGCCCGGAGCCGGCGCCCGCGTACCAGCGGCACCGCGATGATCGCGAGCACGATCGCGGCGATCTCCAGCACAAAGAACCAGCGGGTCTGATAGAACAGCGGGCGCAGCGTGATCGCCACGGTGCCCGCGCGGCCCCAGGTGTTGTCGCTGCTTGCTTCGACGATGAACTGGTAGTCGCCGGGAGCCAGGTTGGTGTACTGCGCGACGCGCTGCGCCCCGGCCTCGTTCCACAGGCGGTCGAAGCCCTCGAGCCGGTAGCGGAACCTCAGCCGCTCCGGGCTGCGCAGCGCAGGGGCGGTGTAGGCGAGCTCGAGCCGGCTGCTGCCGGGCGGGAGCACGAGCCTCGGCCCGCGCGGGTAGGGCTGGCCGTCGACGCGCGCGCCCTGGATCAGCGCGTCGGGCGCCCGCGGCCGATCGAGGTGAGCGGGATCGATGACGGCGACGCCCTTGCCGGTCGGAAACCACAGCCGGCCGTCGCGGGTCCGCCAGCCCGATGGATCGACGGCGCCATTGCACTCGCGGTCGCGCATGCCGTCGGCGAGGCCGTAGATCACGGAGTCGACGGTCGCGCGCAGCCCCGCCGCTCGTTGCTCGAGCTGCTGGCGACTCACGCTCCAGATCCCGCGATTGGACGACAGCCACAGGTTGCCGGCGCCGTCGTCGAGGATCCGCCACACCAGGTCGTCGAACATGCCGTCCTTCGACGTGAACACGAACCAGCGGCCGTCGCGCAGCCGCCACAGCCCCGAGCCTTCGGACCCGGCCCACAGCGTGCCATCGGCGTCGCGCTGCACGGTGGTGACCGAGCTGTTCGCCGGTGGACCACCGGCGGGGATCGCGACGAGCGCGCCCGCGTTCCAGTGCAGGAGCCCGCGGCCCTCGGTCCCGAGCCACAGCCCACCGCTCGCGTCGGGCAGGATCGCGCTCACGACCACGCGCGGCACGACGGTCTCGGCGTCGTCCAGCTGATCGCCGCGGAGCCGGAACAAGCCATGATCGGTGCCGATCCAGCGGCCGGCCTCGGTCTCGACGATCGCGCGAACACGCTCCCAGGCCCGGCGTCCGATCCACATGAAGTGGTCGTCGTGCCACCGGCCGATGCTGCCGTCGCGCGCGCCGACCCAGACATCGCCGCGCGCGTCGGCGAAGATCGCATACACGGTGCCGCGATCGACGGCGATCTTCGTCGCGGTGGTCTGTCCCGGGGCGATCCGGAACAGGCCGCCGCTCGAGCTGATCCAGATCGCCCCCGCCGGGTCCTCGCGGATGCCGAACGCGGCCTCGTCGGTGACGCCCTCGTCGGCGCCGAACGCGATCACGGCGCCATCGCGCAGCCGGTCGAGCCCCCGCTCGCTGCCGATCCACAGGTTGCCCTCGACGTCCTCGAACAGCGCCAGCACCGGCGACGCCGGATGCGCGAGCGTGTCGATCCGTCCGCCCGGCGTCATCCGCGAGGCCCCGCCGTCGGCGCCGATCCACAGGTTGCCGTCGCGATCGAACAGGATCCGGCGGATCTCGCGGTTCGCCAGGCGGTCCACCCCGACCCGCTCGACCTCGGTACCGCGGACGTGCGCGAGCCCGTTCGCAGTCGCACACCACAGCTCGCCGTGGCGATCCTCGGCGAGCGCGTGAATCGCGATGCCGCCGAGCGCGGGCGGGCCGTGCACGACGCGGCCGTCGCGGAGGCCCGCGAGCCCGAGATAGGTCCCGATCCACAGCGTGCCGTCGGCGCCGGCGAGGACCGAGCGCACGTCATCGCTCGGCAGTCCGTCGCGCGCACCCAGCGCGGTCACCCGCAGACCGGCGTGGAGCCGGACGAGGCCGCGGTCGCGCATGCCGACCCAGAGGTCGCCGTCGTGATCGAACGCCAGCGCGCGGATCTGCACGCCATCTGCGCCTGGCTCCCACACCACCGCGCGGAACTCGCCGTTCACCAGGTGCAAGAGGCCGCGATCGCGCGTCCCGGCCCACAGCTCGCCGGCCCGATCCACGGCGAGCGCGGTGAACTGGTTGGTCGGGATCCCCTCGGTCGTGCGGTGGTCAAACGTGGTGAAGCTGCCGCCGTCGAACCGCACCAGCCCCTCTTCGCTGCCTGCCCACAGGTAGCCGTCGGGAGTCTGCGCGACCGAGTTGGTGAGGCCATGCGGCAAGCCATCACTCGTCTCGTAGTGAGTCTGCACGTACTGCGCGACGCCGCGCTTGCCGTCGAGCGCCGCCGCCTCCTTCGTCGCGAGGAGCTGGACGGCGACCGCGATGCAGAGGGTGCGAACGCGCATGCAGGCCCATGCATAGCAATGCCCGTACCCAGGTCGAAATGCACCAAGTTTCTGCGGCGGTGAGCAGGCGACGCCGCCCGGAGGCGGCCATCCGCTCGCTCGTTCCAGGTCTCGTTCCAGGTCTCGTTCCAGGTCTCGTTCCAGGTCTCGTTCCAGGTCGTGAGCGCGGATTCACGCAGCCACCGATCGCCGCAGTGTCTCGCACGAGCAACCCGGATCATGCGGCGCGACGATCCCCAGCGCATACCGGGAGGCCGGCGGGGACCGGTCGCGGCATCGCCCGGGAACCAGGAAGTCCTGGGCCTCCCGGGGCGACGGCCCGGCCCGGAAACGGGCGGATCCTGGAGAACGCGACGCACTGGGCCGACGAGTCGTGTTCGACAATCGCGGCGGTTGGCGCTGGCAGGTATTGCCGGTGACACGGCGAACTTCGGCACTGCGTTCGATTGCTGCAGTAATATCATATTGACTGTGGTGATCTGCGAATCGATGGTTCGCGGGCCAGAGTGAGTGCAAGCGAAGGAGGAGACCACGATGCGGACATTCTCTGTTCCGGTTCTGGCGGTGGTGTGTAGTCTGGGCGCGGCGCCCGTGTACGCGGCGACACTCGACGAGTGGGTCCTGCCGCTCGGCGCCCGCGAGCTCGATGTCGATGCGTCGCTCGGCCCGCAGATCGCCTTCATCCAGGGGCCGACCGGCGTGATCGACATGTTCACCCCGGCGGTGTCCGTGCTCACCCACTGGACGGTCGGCCCCGCGGTCCTCCAGTTCGTCGTCGCGGGGCAGATCCAGTCGCACGCCGACGCCGCCGGCCGCCGTTTCGTGTTCGTCACCGATGCGCCGCACAACCGCATCGGCATGCTCGACATCAGCGGTGCGCGGTACGACTTCTGGAACATCCCGATCGCGCCGGCGCGGAGGCCGCACGCGCTCGCCGTCGATCATCCGACCGGCCAGGTATGGTTCACGACCTACGACGGCGTGAGCCCGCCGGCGGTCGCCGTGCTCGATCCGCCGTCGGGGACGATCCGGTCGTGGACGCTGCCGGCGGCCCTCGCCGTTCCGGCGAACCAGATCGACGGCATCGTCGTGACGCGCGCGTCGGGAGTGCTGCTGGTCTACGTCGCGATCCCGCAGCGCAACGAGCTGCTCGAGATCGACCCGGTGGCGCTCACCGCGCGCGTGTGGCCGCTGCGCTTCGGTCGGCCGACCCGGATCGCGGTCAACAGCGCCGGCGAGATCTTCGCGCCGAACGCGACCTCGAACCTCATGCTTCGCTTCCGGCCGTTGATCAACCAGGAGACGCTGTGGTTCGACGGGGCGTTCACGTTCGCGCCGTACGTCTCGACGGACTCGACGGGCACGCCGTTCCTGCCTGCGGCGAACGCCGGCACTCCGTTCGTCGCGAACCTGAACCCGGTCGGCGGGTTGGTCACCCCCGTCTCTCCGGGGGCGTTCGTGCCGGTCTTCGTGCCGATCGTCACCGCGACCAACGTCGTGCCGGCCATCGCCACGAACGTCGCCCTGCCGATGATATCGCCGGCGATCGCGCCGGTGGGCCCGGCGCCGTTCACGCACTGGGCGGTGCCGGGCAACGGGCCGCTGAGCTGCGACCCGACGTCCGCGCTGCGCGATGCGTGGTACATCAACCTGGCGATGAACCGGATCTCGCGCCTGCGTCCGTGATCGCCGCGCGCCGGCCGGCGGCTCACACTGCGCTCGCGCGCGGGGTACCGTCATGAAACGGGCGCGGCGGTGAACGCCGGCTTGTCGAGCGCGCGACTCGCGGCGGCGCCCAGGGCGGTAGAGCCAGCGCCCGGTGTCTCGCGGGGCACAGCGGCGAGGCCTGGATCCGGAGTTCCAGCGCGGGCTCGAATTCTCGACGAAAGTGAGGATCGCCTGGCGACCCGAAGGCCAGGAAGGGCGCGGAGTCGCAGCTGTCGCTGTGGGCCAGTCGCTTCCCTGCGGAGCCCGCATACACCCTGCTCCCGCCATGGTTCCGGTCGGATGCGCAAGGTGCGAGCCAAGCCGCACGCACGCGCTGCCAGATCCGACGTTCGTAACCCGTCCTCATTCGCGCCCACGTACCTCGAGGCGCCGAGAGACGAAGGGGCTGAAAAAACACAGCCCGTGAGGAAAGGACGTGAAGCTGTCGCTATCTGACGCGTCTCGTCGCCTGTGAAGGCATGCCGTCGCTGCCGTGCCACCGTTCATCGGATCGTTCTCGGACGCTGGGGCGCCAATGCTAGCGTGGCATCAGTGTCGCGGTCGGAATCTACGATGAAGCTCCGAGCTGTCTTGGTCGAGAACGAGGAACACTCGCTGTCGCGGCTGAGGCGTCTGCTCTCGGAGTTCCCGCAAGACATTGCGGTTGTCGGTGAGGCCGTGGATGGCCCCTCGGCGGTGGAAACGATCACTGCCGAGGCGCCCGATATCGTGTTCCTGGACATCGACCTTCCCGGTTTCAACGGGTTTCGCGTGCTCCAGAAGCTCGCCAAGCAACCGATCGTCATCTTCACCACGGCATTCCACCAGCACGCGCTCGAAGCATTCAAGACCCACGCGGTCGACTACTTGCTGAAGCCGATCGAGACGGAAGCGATCCGCAGAGCGCTTGCCAAGCTGCGCGCCATGGGCTGCGATCATGTCCAGGTAGACGCCCAGGTCGCGCACGCGGTCGCACAATATCTGGAGTCGGTCAGTGCCGGTTCTCGAGCCCCTGAACGGCTCCCTTGCAAGGAGGGGGACACGACGGTCCTGGTCAAGCTCGGTGAGATTCTGTATTTTCGGGCCGACAACAAGTACACCGCGGTCCACACGGCCAACCGCGAGTTCCTGATCGACACTCCGCTGATCGATCTGGAACGGAAGATCAGCCCGCGAGAGTTCATCCGCATTCATCGGGCGACGTTGGTCAACATCTCGTGGATCGCGGAGATCCGGCGTTCCTATGACGCCGGGATGACCGTGCTGCTCAAGGATGCCAAAGGAACGGAGCTCTCGGTCAGCCGGACGTATGCGGACAATCTGCGCAATATCTAGCCATGTGGGCATGTTTCGATAACGGCATATATCTAACTTAGCTATCTACTCAAGGAGTCATGTGATGATCTCGTCTCTCTCGAAGGAAGTATATTCTGGCGATCCGGAGCGCGATGGCACGGAAGATGTCGCTCGTGTGAACGATGGCACGGTGGCGAAGAGCGCTCTCGCGAACGATGGCCCGCTGGCAAGGAGCGCTCCGGCGAACGATGATGCAGCCGTATGTAGCGGTGCAGCGGGTATCGTGATGGCGACATCCGGTGGCGGAGGTAGTGTGACGGGCAGCAGGACAAGGGGTGGCCAGGAGGTGACCATCGAAGTCACAATGACGTCGATCGCGTACGAAGAGGGGCGCTCCGAACGAGTTGGGTACTTGAAGATCGAGCCTGGCGAGCCGCCCATGACATCGCCCGATCGCGACACCGTTCTTCGCCTGCTGTTCTACTTGACGTACACCAAGGAGGGTCGCTCGCTACTCCTGGAATATACCTTCGACCGCGACGAGAAGGACGGGCTGCCGACGGGACGTACGAGGGAGATGCTCAAGGCTGAGCTGCGGAGTGAGTTTCCTCTTCTCGACGACGACCGACTCGAGATCGCACTCGACGCGCACTTCGCCGCCGGCGCGTACGTTGCAGCGGTCAAGACGGCGCCCGGCAAGACGCTGCCGCTGCAAGAGATCTACAAGCAGAAGCTCGCCGCGATGCTCGGCGCGCTCTACGACGATTCGATGGGCCGCGACTTTTCGTGTATCTGGTAACTCGCAAACGCTAGCTTGTCCTCAGTACCGGAGGTTCTGCAATGTCACGGCTCGTGCCCCATCGTGAGGGGTTGTATGAAGCACTTCCTGGGCGCATTCTGCGCTCGTCCGCCGCCGCCTTGCAGCCTCTGGTCGGTGCCCAGGCTCGCCACCAGATCCTCGCTCTCGCCGATGAGCTCTGTGTTCCGGTCCACGCCATATGCTACGAGTGCCGGCTCCAGCGCGGCGACCATCGGGTCGATGTCGCCGTTTGTCTGCTCCCGATGCGAACCGTCGGGATCGATGACGTCCTCGGACACCTCGGGCGGCGCCATCTCGCAGAGCTGCCATGGCGCAGGTACGTCGAGTTTCTTGCCGAGTGGAGCCACCCTGCATCAGAATATGCCGCGAGTGTTCCGTTCGTCTGCGTCGCTTTTGATCTACCCATCGATCGCGCAGCCGTGCCAGTTCCAGGCCTGAGTCTCTGCATCGACCGCGAGTTCTTCACGCGTCTGCGCGGATTGCCAGCCGCACCTCCCCCTCCGGTGTCCGCGCTGCTGGCCCTGGCCGATGACTGTCATCGCCGCCTGCACGGCGAGGCGCTCCCTGCTGGGTCACTGACCCTGCTGGCGAGCTGCCTCTCCGGTGACGACGTGATCGCCAAGCACGTCTCGTACATGCCCTCGCGAGCACCCGCTGCCTTCAAGCTCGACATCCGGATCCCGGTGGACGCTCTCGCGGCGCTGCTACATCGGATCAACTGGCCTGGTCCGGCCGACAGCGTGGTGGCGCGGATCCGCGCACTCGCGCCAGGGCAGCACCATGTCCAGCTCAACCTCGTGCTGGCACCCAGGATCAACGCCGACCTCGAGGTCGAGCTCCTGACCTGTGCTGTCGAGGCTGGTAGCGAGGAACGCGCGGCCGTCCTGCAGCAACTGGTGGACAGTGGCCATTGCGACCCCACCAAGGCCGAGGTGCTACGTCGCAGCTCGCTTCATCCGGTCTACCGCGATACTGAAGGTCTCATCGTCGCGCGAAACTGGTACCTGAAGGTGAAGTTCAGCGGGGACCGCATCGCGGAGACCAAGGCGTACATGGGACTCATGCCACGCGTCTGGATGCACCCGCAGAGCGTGGTCGACGCACACAAGGCAATCCTCGGAAACATGGCCTAGCGGGCGCATGTTCTCGCACGACATCAAAACATCTCATGTTCTCAAGAGAGATCCGTATTTTCAGCTGCAGCGCGTGATCACGTCTGGCGGCGAGCAGTTCCTCGTGAAGCTCGCGCTGAGCGATGACCGCGGCAACGAGGAGAAGCTGCTCGAACAGGAGTTCCTGCTGTTCAGCGAGGTCGGGTCGAACTACGCGTTGACTTCGGTTCGCCTGGCACGGCTCGACGGGCGACTCGCCGCATTCTACGAAGCGTTCGACGGGGAGCCGCTCTGCCCACGCGCCGACACCGGGGTGTTCGATCTCGCCGACCTCATCGAGGTCACCGGCGGCATCTGCGCGATCCTCGCAGCGCTCCATGCCCGTGGAACGATCCTGCTCGGAGTGAGCCCCAGTTCGTTCTTGCGCAGCCCTGGCAGGGGCCGGCTCGTCCTGGCGGATGCTCCGTTCGCGCAACCGCAAGGCTTGTTGGTGGACAAGAACGAAGGGTACTGGTTCGAGAGCCCATACCTCGCCTATGCGGCACCCGAGTTGATCGGTGGCGCGTCGCTTCCGGTGGATCATCGGGCCGACCTCTACGCGCTCGGTAGCTTGCTCTATCACCTCATCTCGCACCGGCCGTTGTTCGAAGTCGTCGATCCGGCCGAGATCATCGGATGTCATCTCGCGCGGGAGCCAAGGCATCTGCTCGAGCTTGCGCCTGCGCTCCCGCAGGGCGTGGCCAGCGCGGTGATGAAGCTGCTGGCCAAAAATCCGCTCGACCGGTTCGTCAGCATCGAAGCATTCGAGCAGGCCATCGCCGATCACATCGACACGCCGCGCGAGCGCGAGCGCGAACGCGAGCCGTCTGTTCGGTCGGGAAGGTCGCCGCGGGCGAGCCCGGTTGCGCTCTCGTTCACTACCAGACTATCCGGTCAGGACGACCCGATCGACCTCGTGCGAGTCAAGTTCCGGATCTCGCGGTCGCGGCCAGCGATCGTGTTCATCGAGGGCGACGCCGGGGTGGGGAAGAGCACACTGCTCCGAGAGGTTCAGAAGCTGGAATCGGATGTGTATTTCTGCCGCGGCGACTTCATCGGCACCGGACCGGTCAAGCCGCTTGGCGGCTGGACCGCCGCACTCATCGATCTGGCCAACGTCATACTGACCAGCCGCGCTGGCGAACTCGAAGTGTGGCGCGAGCGGATCCTGTGTCAGCTCGGAGAATGGGCCCCGCTGATCGCGGCGCTGGCTCCAGAATGGCAGACCATCTTGCGCTGCCCGAGACCGCCGACAGACGATCCGGGAGATGCCAGCTTGAGCCGCCTCGCGCTGGCGATCCGGCGCCTGATCGGTTGCTATGCGGATGACGAATCCCCCGTCATCGTCGTGCTGGACGATCTGCAATGGGCCGACGCGTCGTCGCTCGGAATTCTCGAGATCGTTCTTGGAGCGCCGGAGCCCTTGAACCTGCTGGTTCTCGCCACCGTGCGCGATGGCAACGGCGTGAGCGCTCAATGCGCCGTCGTGACCGAGCTTCGAGATCGGCTGACCGCGTCCGGTACCGAGGTCGCGACCGTTCGCCTCGAGCCGTGGAGCCGACGCGATATCCGGGGCTTCGTCGCTGATAGCTTGGGGGATGACATCGAGCACGCCGGAGAGCTCGCAGACCTGATCCTCGCCAAGACCCACGGCAATCCGTTCTTCGTACGCGAGCTACTGCGCTTGCTGGTGCACAAGCAGGCTATCTACATCGACACCACCGACGGCAGCCTGCGATGGGACAAGCAGATGCTCCGTCGACTTCCGGTTACTGACAATGTCGTGGTGTTTCTATCCCATCGGATCGAGGAGCTGCCTGCCGACATCAAGGATGCGCTACGCGTGTGCGCGTGCCTGGGAAACGAGTTCAGCCTCGCCGACTTCTGTTTGGTCACCGATAGAGCCCCTGGCGCTGCCGGCGAACTGATCCGCCGTGCAGTCGCCGAGGGTCTCCTGGCTCAGCGCGAAAGCGTCCGCGCGACCGGACTCGCTGCGACCACGCAAGAATCAGGGCCAGACACGATCTACGAGTTCGTTCATGACCGCGTTCACGAAGCGGCGCGCGCTCTGCTTTCGAGCGACGACAGCGCCGCCACCCACCTGCGCATCGGGAGGATGCTGTCACGCGATCTCCTGCAGGATGCAGACGAGACCCGGCTCTACAAGATCGCGAGTCACCTCAATCTAGCACGCCACCTGATCTCGAGCCAATCAGAGCGCTATGCGAGCGCGGAGCTGAACCTGAACGCGGGTAGGAAGGCCAAGCTTCGCGGAGCGTTCAGCCAGGCGCTGGACTTCCTCCAGGCTGGCCTGGAGTTTCTCGGCGAGTGGCGCGATGTCACCGCGCACGAGGCTGCGTGGCAAGGTTCGCCCGTGCTAACTCTGGCACTGTACGAGGGGGCCGCCGAGGTCGCGCTGCTCAATGGTCAGCTAGCACTATTGACACGGCTCTGTGATGAGATCCTGCGACGTACGGAATCACCGCTGCAGAAGGTGCTTGCGTACGAGCTGCGGATCTGTGGCCTCAAGGCTGAAAAGCGGTTCTCCGAAGCGGTGGACACGGCGCTCGAGATTCTGCGCGAGCTCGGCGTGGAATTTCCACGGCGCCCGACCCTGCTCCACATCGCGCTCGGGTTCTTGACGACCAAGTGGCGGCTCTTCGCAGGTCAACTGGCTCGACTCGCGACGCTTCCCGTCATGCACGAGAGTCGGATCAAGGCGGCGGGGCGGATCATCCAGTCTGTGTACTCCGCAGCGTACCTCGGCCGCCCGCGGTTATTTCCGTTCCTCGTCTACTGCCACGTCCGTCTCTCACTCGAGCATGGCAACGAGGATTACTCCGGAGGAGCGTATGTCGCGTTTGGCGTCATGCTGAGTGCGACTGCGAGCTTCGAGGACGCGATGCAGCTCGGAGAGATCGGGCTCGGCTTGCTGCGTCGTTGCCATGCCGATCGACTCAAGGCTCGCGCGTTCATGACGTATTATTCGTTCATATTTCCTTGGAAGAACCACATCAGGGACACGCTTCCCTATTACCGCGAAGGACTCGATGCCGGACTGGCATGCGGAGACTTCGAATATGCTTCATATATTATGACGTTCGAATCCCTCGCTCGTCTTCATTCCGGTGTTGCTTTGACTGATCTGCAGGTTGATCTCGAGCGCTACGGGGCCAAGATCAAGTCGCTCGGACAAGAGCGCTCGATCATGCTGCAGAACATGCTCTGCCAGGTGGCGTTCGCGCTACGGCATGGGCCGGAGGGAGCCAACCCACTGACAGGCACGTTTTACGACGAGGCAAAGCAGTTGCCGCACTGCCTGGATCCGCTGGATGAAAATCTCGTCTTTCATAACTATCTTGCCAAGATGACGCTCTGCATCTTCCTTGGCGATCACGCCTGCCTCCTCGACGCAGCACGGCGCGGGCGAGTGCACTTGAGGAATGGAGGGTTTGCCAATTATCTGGCTGCGGTCTTCATCACCTACGAGTCTCTGGCGTATCTGATCACCGCGCGCAAGCGCGGCGGCGCGATGATGCGACGAATTCGGCGGAATCAGCGCCAGCTCAAGTGCTGGTCGAGCGCAGCGCCGATGAACTTTCTCCACAAGTTTCACCTCGTGGAGGCCGAGCGCCATCGCTATCTGGGCGACAGCCAGCGCGCCGCCGAGCATTTCGAGAAGGCGATCGAACTCTCGCAGACACACGGCTTCGCGCATGAAACGGGGCTGGCCCAGGAGCGTGCCGCCGCGTTCTATTTCGAACGCGGCATGGAGCGCCTGGGTCGGCAGTACCTGAGAGACTGCTACCAGTCCTATCGACGGTGGGGAGCTGAGGCGCTCACCCGACGACTCGAATCCGAGTACGCACAGCACTTCGCGATCCTGGGGACCGGCATCGATGGTCCCATCAAGCGAGCGGCGCCTCGTATCCCGGAGACGCTGGATTATCGAACACTGCTCAAGTCATCGCAGGCCATCTCGGGCGAGATCCTCCTACCCCGCTTGCTCGAGCGCCTGCTGACGAACATCCTGGACCATGCAGGGGCCCAGCGCGCGGTCCTGGTGCTCGAAAAGCGAGGTGAGCTCTACGTGGAGGCGGAGGCTGATGTAGACGGTGGAGGTCCGAGGTTGATCGAGCACGAAGCCGTCGAGGACAGCGACCGCCTGTGTTCCGCGATCGTACACTACAGCGCGCGGATGGCCGCGCCGATAGTGCTCCCCGAGGCGGCACGCGAAGGGCTGTTCGCCAACGATCCATACGTGCGAGCGCGCCGACCGAGGTCGGTGCTTTGCGCACCCGTGCTCTATCAAGGCAAGCTGGTCGGTCTGATCTATCTCGAGAACAACCGCGTCCCCCACGTGTTCACGGACGCTCGCCTCGAAGTCGTCAACTTGCTCGCCGGCCAGGCCGCAATCTCGATCACCAATGCGAAGATTCATGCTCTCGAGCTTGAGGCGCAACAGGCGAAAATTAATCCGCATTTTCTCTTCAATGCGCTGAGTTCGATCGCGGAGCTAGCGGTCTCGGACGGAACCAAAGCCGAGATCGCGATCGTGAAGCTGGCCGGCTTGTACCGCTATATCCTCACGAACTCCACGGACGAGCTCGTGTCCCTCGAGCAGGAGCTCGAGATCGTTCGCAACTACCTGACACTCGAGAAGCTGCGGTTCGGCGACAAGCTCGAATACTCCGTGACGACCGAGGGTGACGCAAGCCGCGTGAGGTTGCCGGGCCTGCTGATCCAACCGTTGGTTGAGAATAGTATTCGACACAGCGTGGCGCCCAAGCTGGCGCCTGGAACCGTTTCTGTGCAGGCGGTCGTGCACCGCGAGCGGTGCTGCATCGTCGTGCAGGACGACGGCGACGGCAGCAAGCACGGTACCTCCGGAACCGGGTTCGGTCTGCGAAGCGTCCAGGAGCGGCTCGCGCTCGCGTATGGTCAGCGGTTCTCCTTCGCCATCAGCAGAAATGACGGATACCGCGTCGAGATCGAGATCCCGACCGCCGGCTACACAGAAACGCCGTGACTTTCGGTCGCCGGCTTCTATTCCACCTCGAGCGATAGGGGACCTTCGCGCGCTTTCCCACTTCTCTCGCCCCTGCGCTGGCGCCCCTTGATCACGCCCACTACCCCTGGCCGGCGAGCCGGTGGTTGGGTCCGTGGTCCCCGGTGATCTCGGTGGGTGATCCCTCCGACGCAGGTGGTGACACGCTACTGTCGCAGGACCGTCGCGGCACACATCATTCGTGACAGAAGCCGCCGCCAAGCTCCTCTCATTGCCGATCTTCGACCGGCTGTCGGCTGCGATGGACGCTTGGTCGGAAGATCGCTGCGGGGAGCGAGCGGTTCATCTATAGATCGACCACGTCATGTTCATCTCCGTTCAATCGCAGACCTCGTGCATCAGCGACTCCGACGACGATGTGATCGGGCACATCCAACGCGGCGAGTCCAAGGCCGCGCTGCATCACCTGGTGAAACAGTATCGCGTAGGCGTCTACCGGTATTGCTGCTCACTGCTCTCCGATCCGGTTCTTGCGGACGACGTGTGTCAGCAGATCTTTATTCAGGCGTTCCGAGATCTGTCACAGTTTCGCGAGCGCTCGACGATCAGGATCTGGCTGTTTGCGATCGCGCGCCATCGCGTACTCGATGCTGCCAGGGCGCGCCACCGGGCGCAGGCCCGTCAGCAGGACTTTCCGGCCGCGGAGCCCGTGGACACGCGACTCTCTCCAGCCGAGTCGCTCGACGAGATGCGGCTACGAGAGGCGCTGATGCGAAGTCTCGAGCGGCTCGACGACAGAATACGGAGCGCCATGCTGCTTCGTTATCAACAAGGCTTCACGTTCCAGGAGATGGCGGCGATCTGTCAAGAGAAACCCGGCACGCTCGCTGCTCGCGTCACTCGCGCGCTGCCCCTGCTTCGTGCGGACATCGAGTCACGGATCCGAAGTCTGCCCGAACGAACCGCGCATCAGCGAACCGCATGACCACCAAGGATCGCCGCACCTTGATCTGACATAGTTAGTTAGCTTAGTTATTTTGGGTTCTGCTGGTCAGTAGAGATTTGAGATACGGGACAACGCGGGCCGGCGAGCTCATTCCACGCCAGCGCGGTATCGCGTGGCGATGAGGGGCTGCTTCTTCGGTGGGCCGCAGAAGCCGTGCGATCCGCATCCCGTGACGTCCGCCAATGCGGGCAGTTACTTCTACTCGAACGGCTTCGTGACCTCATCCCAGCTGGCCTGCGGCGATTCGCTACCGGGGCTCGCGATCAGCGGTACCGGCACCGGCCAGCAATCAAGGCCGTTCGGAGATGGGGGCCGCCGGGCGTACTTCCTGCTGGTAGACCTTGTGGCTGCCGGCTCCTGGCATTTCGAAGTCGAGGCAGCGATCGTGACTTGTGGCCTATACCGGATTGCTCCGGCGTGTCCACGATGTGGGTAGGATGGGGATCGAGGAACGCATGCATCAAGAACGGATTCTCGCGCGCTGGCTTGGCGCCGCGCTGGTGGCACTGCTGGCCTGCCGCGGGAGTTCCCAGCCGGCGGCATCGTCGAGTGCCGGATCGGCGACGGCCGCGGGGGCCGCCGTAGCACCGGCTGCGGCGAGGGCGCCGGGCACGCCGCCGGCTGCGCGTCCGACCGACGACGACCTGGTGGGGCTGTGGAAGGCGAAGCGCAGGTTCGGTCCCGACGCACGCGGTCCGTTGATGCTTCGCAGGGGGCGCGAGGGCTGGACGGCCGACTTCCTCGGCAGGCTCCGTCGGGTCCACGCGGAGCGCGCCGAGCTGGCGTTCGAGTTGCCCGGCGGCGAGGGGGCATTCCGCGGGCGCCTGTCGGCCGATCGGCGGCGGATCGTCGGGCACTGGACCCCCGTGGTGTCGGTGATTCATGGTGCGCAATTCGCGGTGCCGGTCGTTCTGGAGGCCGATGGCGCGGATCGCTGGCGCGGGCACGTGGTGCCGCTCGATGACACGTTCACGCTGTACCTGGTGGTCGGCAAGCGAGCGGATGGCACGCTCGGGGCGTTCCTGCGCAATCCCGAGCGGAACATCGGTGTGCGCTACGACGTGGAGCGCATCGTCCACGACGGTGCGGCGGTGCGGCTGGTGGGGCGGCTCGGTCGCTCCGGCGCGGCGCGCACGCTGCTGAGCGGCAGCTACGACGCCGACACCGAGATGCTGAGCATCGCGGTCCCCGGGCGGGGCGGTGGCTATGATTTTCGCCGCGATGGCGAGCACAGCGAGCTCTATCCGCGCGGCCAGCACCCGGAGCGCTATGGCTACCAGCCGCCGCCGGCGCTGGACGATGGCTGGCGGACCGGCACGCTCGACGAGGTCGGGATCAGCCGCGGCGGGATCGAGGCGTTCATCCAGACGCTCATCGACACGCCGATCGAGTCGGTGCACACGCCCCAGGTCGAAGGCGTGCTCGTCGCGCGGCACGGCAAGCTCGTGCTCGAGGAATACTTTCACGGCGAGAGCCGGGACAGGCTCCACGACACGCGCTCGGCGGCCAAGAGCCTGACCGCGACGATCGCGGGCGCCGCGATCGCGGCCGGTGCGCCGCTGGCGCTGACCACGCCGGTCTACCCGATCATGAACGGCGGGCGAGCCCCGGCGGACCTCGAGCCGCGCAAGCAGGCAATGACGCTCGAGCATCTGCTCATGATGCGATCGGGGCTCTTCTGCGACGACGGCAATCCAGACGCGCCGGGCAACGAGGGGGTCATCTCCGAGCAGACCGCCGAGCCGGACTACTATCGCTATTCGCTGAAGGTGCCCATGGTGACGTCACCCGACGCGACCTCGGTGTACTGCAGCATGAACCCCAATCTCGCGCTCGGCATGATCGGCCGCGCGACCGGGGAGATGCAGCTCGACACGTTCGACCGTCTGGTCGCCGGGCCGATGCGCTTCGGGCGCTATGCCTGGCCGCTGGATCCGGCCGGCCACCCGTATGGCGGCGGTGGCGTGTGGCTGCTGCCGCGCGACTTCCTCAAGATGGCGCAGCTGATGCTCGACGGTGGCGTCTGGAACGGCCACCGGATCCTGCTCCGTGAGTTTGCCGCGCGAGCCGGTTCGCCGCTGCACGATCTGAATGGTATCCAATATGGTTATCTGTGGTGGAGTATCGAGTATCCCTACAAGCAGCGAAAGCTGCGTGCGTTCTTTGCGGGGGGCAACGGCGGCCAGCTCGCGATGGTGATCCCCGAGCTCGATCTCGTGATCGCGACGTACGCGGGGAACTACTCGGACCGCACCGGGGTCATCGTGCAGCAGGAGCTGGTCCCCAAGTACATCTTGCCTGCGGTGCGCGAAGCTGGCGACGATCCGGCTGCTCCGGTGACGCCGCGCGAGTTCACGACGCCATACGGCAGCCCCGCCGCGCCCGCGCCCGCGCGGTGATTCCCTGTCGAAACGCTGATCGATCGTGGAGGCGGCCGGGAGGGTCGTTACCAGTCGCCCTCGCGGCGCAGGCCATGCTTGCGACACAGCTCGTCGATCGCAGGTTCGCGTGATTCGTGGAACCGCACCGAGAACAGCACGTCCGGGTAACCGTCTTCGTCCTCACCCTTGCGAAACGAGACATGGAGGAGCACGAACGGCGGCTCCGGATGATGAATGTATTGCCGCTCGCACACGATCTCGGTGATCCGAGACAGGTCGACGCGCATGTACCACGTTGCGGTCGCGACGGTGGCCATCCCCGAGCTCACCCGAACGCCCGCAGTGGGGTCCTGGAAGCCGGACGTTCCGACACCCGTGCTCGAGCCAATTCCGTCGTCGGTCACCCACTGGATGCCGTGTCCGTCGATCGCAACGATGTCGCTCATCACCGCCGCGGCGAGCGCCGCGCGGTCGTCGTGCATCGCGTGGTCGCCCGCACGCAGCCGCCACCACGCACCGATCGCCAGCGCCACGACGAGGGACAGCCAGAGCTTGCGCATGTCAGTGATTCGACGATACACGGCACCGAGCAGGGCAGGTTCGTTTTGTGCATGCGCTGGTCAAGGACCGTCGCCCCGAGCGGCGTCGGCCGGTGGTCCGCTCGCGTCGGCTCGGCAGCGAACGATGCCGTCAGGATCCGCGATCGGTCGAGCGAAACGGCGCGGGTAAACCACAGCTTGCGTGCATCGGACGCGGTGTTGCGAGGCCGGGCTCGCGGTTCTTCGTAGCCGAGACCGAGCGCGAGCGCTGCTCGCCGTTCGCCGGCGAGCTCGCGATGGCGGAGGTCGAGGAAGCTGTCAGACATGTGGCCGTGCGATTGGTACGGGCCTGAAGATCAACCGATCGTGCGAACGGCCGATGACGCAAGGGTAGGCCGCGCAGCGTGGCGCGGTCTCCCCCATGACCTCTCTGATCGCTCGTCTGAAACATCTCACCGCGGCCACGGTGCCGCCTGCGTTCGTCGGCGCGGACGAGGACACACGCCGGCATGCCCGGCTCATCGTCCAGTTCTCGCGGGCCATCTTTCTGTGCGGCCCGCTCTACGGTGCGCTCTATCTATCGCTCGGGATGTACGTATCGGCGCTGGGGGCCGGGCTGTGCGCCGTCGCGCTCGGCTTCACGCCTCGGCTGTTCCGGCGCTTCAGCAGCATCCGGTTCGGTGCTCACTGGGTCACCGGGACGTGCTTCGGAGTCCTCGCGCTGGTGACGCTACCCACCGGCGGCCTGGCCGCGCCTGCCCTTGCCTGGCTGGCGCTCATCCCGGTCACCGCGCTCATGCTCGGCGGCCGCAAGATCGGCGGCATCTGGACGTGCATCTCGCTGGCCGCCGCCATCGGATACTTTGGCCTCGAGCTGTCCGGGCACACGCCGACGCCCGAGGCGCCGGTGCGCTGGCTGATGGTCCTGCGACTGATGGTTGCCACGGGCCTCATCGGCCTCATCGCGCTGCTCGCGTGGCTCTACGAGACGAACAAGGAGCGCATGCTGGCCGAGCTGCGGGCTGCCAGCGACCAGATCGCGCAGACGCGCGACCAGTATCGGGCACTGGTCGAGTCCACGCGCACGATCCCGTGGGAGCTCGACCGCGCCTCGCACCGCTTCACCTACGTTGGCCCGCAGGGCGGCGCGCTCCTCGGCTGCCCGGTCGACGACTGGCTCCGCGGCGACTTTCTGTCGCGGCGCGTGCACCCCGACGATCGAGGCCTGGCGTTCGATACCCACTGGCAGGCCGGTCTGGACCAGCCGTACGAGGACGTGGAGTTCCGGCTCCAGCGCGATGACGGCCGCTGGGTATGGGTTCGCAGCATAGTCAGCTCGAGCTCCGCCAGGGATACGAGCCTGCGCGGCATCCTCCTGGATATCACCGAGCGACGTGTCCTGGAGCTCGAGCTCCAGCAGGCGCAGAAGCTGGAGTCGATCGGCCGGCTCGCCGCGGGCGTCGCCCACGAGATCAACACGCCGGTCCAGTTCGTGAGCGACAGCGTCCAGTTCTTGCACGCGTCGTACAGCGATCTCCTGAGGTTGCTCGAGCTGCACCAGCAGCTCCGCAAGGCGGCAGCCGGCATCCCGGCACTGGCAAAGGAAGCGAGCGAGGTCGGCAACGCCGAGGATGCCGCCGACCTCGTCTACCTGGTCGAGCACATCCCCAAGGCGGCGGAGCGCGCAATGGATGGCCTCGGGCGCGTGGCGACGATCGTGCGATCGATGAAACAGTTCGCTCGCACCGACGCCAGCGAGAAGGAGCCTTCCGACCTCAACCAGGGTCTGGCGGCCACCCTGGCGATCGCAAAGCACGAGTACAACGCCGTCGCCGACATCGACGTCCAGCTCGCGGACCTGCCGCTGGTTGTCTGCCACCTGAGCCAGATCAATCAGGTGTTCCTGAACCTGATCATCAACGCGGCGCATTCGATCGCGGATGTCGTTCAGGGCTCGTCTGCGCGCGGGCGGATCACGGTGTCGAGCCGCTGTGACGACAACTCCGTGATGATCTCGATCGCCGATACCGGCACCGGGATCCCGTCGGCGATCCAGGATCGAATCTTCGATCCGTTCTTCACCACCAAGCCGGTGGGGGCGGGAACCGGCCAGGGGCTGGCCATTGCGCGCAGCATCGTGGTCGACAGGCACGGCGGCAACCTCACCTTCGAGTCCGATCCGGATCGGGGCACGACGTTCACCGTCAGTCTACCGATCGCGGGCGCTGCGCGGGCCATCGCTCGCGCCAGCTGAGCCCGTCCGCTCGAGGCGGTCGGCGGTGAAGGCCGCCGGGAAGTTGTGACCCGATGACAGACCCGTGCGGTAGGAATATCCATGGCGATGGAAGCGACCGGCAAGCTGCGTGTGATCTACGAAACCAAACAGATTTCGGAGCGCTTCACCAAGCGCGAGCTCGTGCTCGAGCTGATCGACGGCAAGTATCCGCAGAGCGTGCTGTTCCAGCTCACGGGCGATCGCTGCGCGATGCTGGACCAGTTCCAGGTCGGCGACGAGGTCCGCGTCGAGTTCAACCTGCGTGGCCGCGAGTGGAAGAACCCGCAAGGCGAGATCAAATACTTCAACAGCCTCGAGGTGTGGCGGATCGAGCGCGCCCGAGACACCGCGCCGTCGCGGCGTGATCCGGGCGGCCCGCGGCTCGAGTCGTCGTCGCCGCGGCTCGACGAACCCCGTCCGCGCGATCTCGACGACATACCGTTCTGATCGCTGCATGATCATGACGGGTCAGGCACGCGGGCAACGGCGCGGACCGTCACCGTGGCCGGGGTCGACTGTTCGTCGAGGACACACCCATGGCTGAACCGACCTCGAAGGCGGGCATCACGGACGACGTGTTGTCTGTGGCGGAGAACCTGCTGCCGTTCAACGACGTCCAGGTCGAGCTGTGCCACCTGGTGGTCGAGCTGACCTGGCCAGCGGTCGAGCTGTCGTTTTTTCCGTCGATCCCGACGCGACAGGGCGACCGGTAAGCCGCGCCAAGACGTCGACGTGTTCGCGGGGTGCTTGCCTTGTGGCGTGATGCTCGGTTGCCCTGCGAGCTCCGACGAGCTGGTGCCCACGCTGACGATCCCGGCCGATCCGGGCACCGGGTGGCATCGCCTCCATCACCAGCCGGGGAAGGTCAGCGCCGAGGAACGGATCCGCTGGCTCAGCAGGATCGCAGACGCTCTCGCCGAGCGAGTGAACCAAACGCCGTGCCGATGCGCTGGCGAGCACAACGGTAACGCGCGGCGCGAGTTCAGCCCGCAGCTGCCGGCTCGCCCCGTGAACGGTGAACTGGTAAGATCCGATCCTGCCGAGGGAAACCGCATGAGCACGATCAAGCCGAGCCCGAGGGCTCCGACGCTCGCTGACCTCGATGGCCTGCCCCCGGGCATCATCGGTGAGATCATCGAGGGTGTGCTCTACACGATGACCAAGCCGCGGGCGCGGCATCAACGCACCACGACCCGGATCGGGGCCGGCGTCGGCGACCCGTTCGACGTGGGGAGCGGCGGTCCTGGCGGATGGTGGATCATCACCGAGCCCGGGATCGAGCTCCCTGACACGCCCGAGATCTCCCCCGACGTGGCCGGTTGGCGCCGCGAGCGCATGCCCGACCTGCCACTCGACGAGCCGATCCGCGTGGTGCCCGACTGGGTCTGCGAGATCCTTTCGCCGACGACGCGCCGTCACGACATGCTCCGCAAGCAACCCTACTACGCCAAGGTCGGCGTGCCTTTCATGTGGCTCGTCGATATCGAGGCACGCGTGCTGACCGCTCACCGGCTGGATTCCTCCGAGTGGCGTATCATTGGCACGTACAGCGACGAGATCGAGGACGAGATCGAGGCGCGGATCGCGCCGTTCGACGCGGTCCCGTTCAACGTCGCTGGTTGGTGGCCGCCGGCCGGGCAACCGAGCACGACGTGATCCTGCTACTTCGTCGAGAGTAGAACCCATCGCGTCAGCGTCGGAACTACCGGTTCACCGGCGCGATAACTCTGCCGCTCCGTCGCCAACCAGAGTTTCATGACCATTCCCTTTTCCTTGATGGCCGCGGTCGCCGGCGGTTCGATCGGACCACAGCTACTCGCGATCGATAGTAGACACCAGAGCAGCGTACCGCTCCTTGGTGGAAGATGTGCCGCTGGCTTCATGCTCCAGCTCTACGGCGGCGGAGCGGCTTCACCCGCCGCCACGATTCTCGAGTTGGTCCTTCACCTTCACCCCGGGAGTGTACCGTAGCAAGACTTGGTACAGGCCCGGTGTATCGCCGCGCCCGGCAGCACGATTGTATCCACAACCGAGCCGCGCGGTTACGCTTGGCACTTGCGGTGCTTTCATGACGGCACAAGCGTGGACGGACTGTCCAGACTTTGCCGCCGGGGCCCGGAACAAGTTGCGGCTCGCCGGCTGCGCCGGCCGCGGCTGTTCGACGCTGCGATGCGAGGTCTGATGCGATGATCTCGTCGCACGGAACTGCAAACGTCAGGTCCAACAGGCCGGCCGACCTGTCAGGTACCCGGTAAACCGATCGCACCGGCCTTCCTGGTTACATCGGCCCGGTGCTCGAGCACCGGCGCTCGGAAGCCGTGTTCGGTCGCGGTACTACGCCTCGACCCGGTGACTGCGATCGAGGTTCAACTCGGCAGCCCTCGGACGTGAGGCATCCTCTACCCGCAACCCCATTCCGTCGCGCACACGTCACAAGCGGTGTTCTGCTCGCTGCCCTTGCAGACGCCCATCACGCTCAAGTTGATCCGCCCACCGGCGGCATATTGAATCTCGGTGGCGCCGAGTTTCCTGATCGTATCGCGGGACAGCTGGAGCCGTTTTGTCTTCTTCATGGAACATGTCTCCTCATCGTGGATGCAACGCCATGAGCCCGGACGATCACCGAACTGGTGATCACCTGGCTCCGTCGTAGCGAATGCACGCACCGCGCCACTCTCGCCATTGCCGGTCGAGAAACACTGTCAGCGTGACTATCGAAGCAGTCCGCGGCGCGGACGGATGCCGGCCGCTCACACCGGGCCGAGCGGTGCGCCGTCGCTCTTGAGCGCGCCGGTGCGCCACAGGTCGCCGCGCGCGCCGGTCCATGCCATCGCGCCTGGCCGGCAGCGCGGGCCGCGCCACAGCTCGATGCCGTCGCCGCCGGCGGTGATCAGGTGCGCGAAGCCGGTGGCGAGCGGATCGCCGAACGCGACCGGCAGGCCCTTGCAGGCCAGCGGCGCGCTGGCGCGGCCGGTCCATGGATCGTAGGCGACCAGCGCCTGGCCGTCGCCGACCACCAGCTGCGGCCGGCCGGTGCCGTCGAGATCGGCGAGCAGGGCGCGGCCGCCGGCGACGGCGGGCCGGTGCCGCCACAGCTCGCGGCCGGACGGCAGCTCGAAGCCGACCAGCGTCGCGGGGATCGCCTCGTCGGGATCGAGCAGCGGCACGATGACCACGGCGGTGTGGCCGGCACCGAGCACGGCGAGCGGCGCGTGCTGCGGCCCGAACAGCGGCGCGGGGCGCTCGTAGACCCGCGAGATCGCCGTCAGGTCGCCGGTGGCGAGCTGGCAGTCGGCGATGACGAGGTTGTGGAGCCGGGTACCGCCGGGGCCGTAGACCCCGACCTGGACGCGGCCGGCGCGGGTCTCCTCGAGGTGCGCGACCTCGAATCGCTCGTCGCCGGGGTGGTGGATGATCGCCGCGGCGGTGCCGTGGTCGCCGCAGAACCCCTGCAGCGCGACGCCGTTGTAGGCCGCGCCGCGGGCCTCGGCGGTGGCGACCAGGCGCCGGCCGTTGCCGCGGTAGGTGAACGCGAGCGGGCCGCGGGCGGCGCCGCTGGCGGCGTCGAGCATCCGGCCGTCGACCACGAGCCGCGGCGCGGCGCGATCGAATAGCCCGAGCAGGCTCGGCACGCGCGGGGCGGCGGTCGCGTCGGCGAATCGCACCGCGCCGGATACGCTCAGCGCGACGACGCCATCGCGGCCGGCGACGTAGATCTCGCGGACGCCGTCGCCGTCGAGGTCGGCGCGGATGCCGGTCACCAGGTGGCCGTCGAGCCGCCGGGTCCATCGGGTCGCGCCGTTGGGGCCGGTCGCGCGGACGTGAGTCGCGATGCCCCACGCGTCGGGGTGCAGCGTGACGAACGGCGCCTGGGCGCACTCGGCGACCAGCAGGTGCTCGGGGTTGGCGACCGAGACCGCGACCCGGTACGCGCGCTCGAGCGGGAACGCGCGGACTGCGGGCGCGACGCGCGCCGGCGCGGCGATCGACGGCGCGCCGAACGCCTGCTCGAACGCGGTGACGACCTCGGGCATGAACGGCCGGCGCTCGCGGCTGGCGTCGAGCGTCCGCAGGATCATCGCGCGCGCCTGCTCGGGCAGCGCGGCGGGCAGCCGCGAGCCGTCGGCGGCGGACCGGCCGACCCGCGCCAGGTACTGCTGCTCGGACTCGCCGGGCCGCGGCGGGTTCGGGAACTCGCCGGTCAGCATCCGGAAGCAGCACACGCCGAACGCGTAGACGTCGGTGCGCGCGTCGAGCTGCGTGCAGTCCACGACCTCGCTGGCCATGTACGGCAGGGTCCCGGCGATGGATTCGAGCGAGAACACGACGCTGGCCTCGTTGAACGCCGGCCGCGACAGCCCGAAATCGAGGATCTTCAGCTTGATCGCGCCCTCACCTGACGACAGCATCACGTTCTCGAGCTTGATGTCGCGGTGCAGCACCGCGACCTGGTGGATCGCGGACAGCGCGCGCGCGAACGCGACCAGGATCGGCGCGGCGTCGGTGACCGGCAGCGGGCCGCCCGCGACCAGCTGCGCCAGGCTCGGGCCGTCGCAGCGCTCCATCACCAGGTAGCCGTCGCCGTGGATGTCGACGCAGGCGTCGATGACCCGCGGCACGTGGTCGCTCTGGACCCGTCGCGCGAGCGCGACCTCCTCGGCGAACACGTCGCGGTCGACGCCCGGCATCCGCGCGATCGCGACGTCGGGCCCGCCCTGCGCGTCGACCGCGCGGAACACCTCCTTGGCGCCGCCGATCCCGATCCGGCTCACGATCCGGAACCGCGCGGCGAGCGAATCGGGCAGATCGTGGCGCATGACCGCTACGCGCGAGTCTATCGCAGATCTCGGCGCAGCTCCTGGCGCCGCTCCCAGCGCAGCTCCCGGCGCGGCGCCGGTCGTGGCGCCGAAGTGGACGACCCGGCCGTCGAGGATCAGCAGCGACGCGGCCGCCGACGCCGTCTCGGCCCGGAGCTCGTCGCCGTCACCGATCGCCGCGACCGCCGACCACGGCGCCGCGCGCAGCGCGTCGAGCACGCGCGCGACCTCGCCGCCGCCGAGGCCCGGGCCGCGCTGCGCTGCGCCCAGGCCGTCGAGCGCCGCGCCCTCGATCAGCCGCCGCCAGTAGTACGCGCAGGTCTCGGCGCTGTCGAACACGTCGATCGAGACCAGCTCGCTGCCGACCCCGATCGCCACGCCGATCGCGCCGGTCTGGTACGGCAGCCGGTCGGCGATCTCGCCGATGTCGGTGGCGCGCGCGGCGTAGGTGTGGGACAGCGCCGCGGACACGGAGCTGACCCGCAGCGACTGCTGCTGCGACGCGATCTGGCTCCAGATCTGCGACTGATCGGCGGCCCGCAGGCCGTTGGCGAGCAGCGACCGGGTCACGGTCATCCGGGCGACCCGGCGCAGTCGCGGCGAGCCGCTGGTGGCGTGGCTGGTGAATCGCGGCGACTGCTCCTCCCAGCGGCCGCGCTCGACGCACGACACCGGCAGCTCGACGTCGCGCTGGCCGCCGATCAGCACGCTCGAGGTCAGCATCCGGTTCTGCCGGGCGCCGATCAGGTGATCGCCGTCGATCAGCAGCACGCGGCGCTGCCCGCGGTTGCGGGCCTGGAGGTGCCCGACGGTGGCGCCGCGCGGCAGCTCGCGGATCTCGAGCCGGCCTTCGGCCATCGCGCCGGCGCCGAGCTCGTAGTCGGCGCGATCGAGCACGATCGTCGCGAACATCGGCCATGCGGTCACGCTGCCGCGGCGCGCGGCAGCTCCCAACGTCAGCTCTGGCAATCTCGTTGTGGCGGTCATGCCAGGGGTGCCGAGCACGCCGCGCGCCAGCGCCAAGTGCGCGACTTCCCGGCGCGCTCGCACGGCCCGAGCGGCGGACTACGGTAGTCGCGCGGCTCGACCACGGTAGCCGCGCGATCAGCGCGCCGCGTCCGGATCGGCGGCCAGCCGCGGCGGCCACGCGGTGCGCTCGCTGTGCTCGCGGTCGATCCGCTGGCCGAAGCGGTCGGCGAGCTCGACGCGAAACTCCGGCCGGAGCCACGGGAACGCGACCTTCGCGAGGTCGGTGCCGGACGGGTCGGCGAACCGGATGTAGTCGCCGACCACCGTGACGCCGTGGCGCGATCGCACCGTGACCTCGCGGGTGCCGCCGCCGCGGCCGGGCACCACGATCCGGCCGTCGGAGTGGACCGCCATCGTGAACCGGGCGCGGTCGCGGAACAGCCCGCGCGCGTACACCACGCAGTGCGCGCCGTGGTCGGCGACCAGCACCTTGTCGAGCCCGCCCGACGCCGGCGAGCCGATCTCGATCGCGCGCACCACGTCGGGCGCGAGGTGCGCGAGCTCGTGGCGCACCCGCAGGGCGAGCCGGTCCAGCGCGGCGAGCGCCGCGAGCCCGTCGGGCTCGAGCAGCCCCACCGGCTCGACGCCGAAGATCCGCCGGACCCCCGCGTTCGGCGTGCCCGGCTCGAGCTCGATCCACAGCCCCAGGCCGTCGTGCGGCACGTCGCGCGCGACGATCAGCCGGCCGGCGATCCCGAGCGAGGCGCGCCGGTCCTTCGCCGGGTGCTTGCGATGGTGCTCGGCCACGGTCGCGAACGCGTCGGTCACCTCGATCGATCGGTTCGCGACCGCGAGCTTGAGGTGGCGCGGCGCGAACTCGGCGCGCAACACGCCGTCGGCGGTCGGCGCCTGCCACGGGTCCCCGGCATCGTCGCGATACGCCACGCCGGCAGCGTAGCGCACCGCTCCACCGGCGAGCCCGGTGCCCTGCCTGGACGGGCAGGCGGCCGATCTCGGATCGCGGTTTCCCCGGTGCAGCGGTTGAATTTGGCCACGGCTCCCGCAAGGTTGGGCGGATGCCCGCCACGACCACGCCCCAACCGCGCGCTGCGCCTGCCGCGGCACCGCCGCCGATCGTGACGATCTCCGGCCTGTGCAAGACCTACGCGAGTGGGTTCCAGGCGCTCAAGAACGTCGACCTGACGATCTACCGCGGCGAGATCTTCGCCCTGCTGGGGCCCAACGGCGCCGGCAAGACCACGCTGATCAGCATCGTGTGCGGCATCGTGAACCCCAGCGCCGGGACGGTGATCGCCGACGGGCACGATATCGTCCGCGACTTTCGCGCGGCGCGCGCCGCGATCGGCCTGGTGCCGCAGGAGCTGTCGACCGACGCGTTCGAGACCGTGTGGGCGACGGTGAGCTTCTCGCGCGGGCTGTTCGGCAAGCGGGCGAACCCGGCGCACATCGAGAAGGTGCTGCGCGCGCTGTCGCTGTGGGACAAGCGCCACGCCAAGATCATGACGCTGTCGGGCGGCATGAAGCGCCGGGTGCTGATCGCCAAGGCGCTGTCGCACGAGCCGCAGATCCTGTTCCTCGACGAGCCGACCGCCGGGGTCGACGTCGAGCTCCGCCACGACATGTGGCAGATGGTCCGCGAGCTGCGCGAGAGCGGCGTGACCATCATCCTGACCACGCACTACATCGAGGAGGCCGAGCAGATGGCCGACCGGATCGGCGTGATCAGCAAGGGCGAGCTGATCGTCGTCGAGGACAAGGTCCAGCTGATGCGCAAGCTCGGCAAGCGCCAGCTGACGCTGCAGCTCCAGAGCCCGCTCGAGCGCATCCCCGAGGGCCTGTCGCAGTACACCCTCGCGCTGTCAGACAACGGCCAGGCACTGACCTACACGTTCGACGTCCAGAGCGAGGACACCGGGATCGCGGGGCTGCTCCGCCAGCTCGGCGAGCGCGGCATCGACTTCAAGGATCTCAGGTCCAGCGAGAGCTCGCTGGAGGATATCTTCGTCAGCCTGGTGAGGGCCCGGTCATGAACATCCACGGGATCCGCGCGATCTACCGGTTCGAGATGGCGCGCACGTTCCGCACGCTGATGCAGAGCATCGCGTCGCCGGTCCTGTCGACGTCGCTGTACTTCGTGGTGTTCGGGTCGGCGATCGGCTCGCGGATGGGCGACGTCGACGGCGTCAACTACGGCGCGTTCATCATCCCGGGGCTGGTGATGATGTCGCTGCTCGGCGAGAGCATCTCCAACGCGTCGTTCGGGATCTACCTGCCGAAATGGTCGGGCACGATCTACGAGATGCTGTCGGCGCCGGTGTCGTATGCCGAGGTGTTGATCGGCTACGTCGGCGCGGCCGCGACCAAGTCGATCATGCTCGGCGTGCTGATCCTGATCACCGCGCGGCTGTTCGTGCCGTACCACATCGTGCACCCGGTGTGGACCGCGGCGTTCCTCGTGCTGACCGCGGTGACGTTCAGCATGTTCGGCTTCGTCATCGGCCTGTGGGCGGACAGCTTCCAGAAGCTGCAGACCATCCCGCTGATGGTGATCACGCCGCTGACCTTCCTGGGCGGTGCGTTCTACTCGATCAAGATGCTGCCGGCGTTCTGGCAGAAGATCACGCTGGTCAATCCGGTCGTGTACCTGATCTCCGGATTCCGCTGGAGCTTCTACGGCGTGTCCGACGTCGACGTGACGGTGAGCTTCGGGATGACGCTCGGATTCCTGGCGGTGTGCGTGGTGCTGATCCGCTGGGTGTTCAAGACCGGATACAAGCTCCGGAGCTGAGCGCGGAGCGGCCGAGCGCCACGGCGCGACCGGCAGCGCGACGGTGCACGTGGTGCCGTCGTGCTCTGGCGCCGGTCGGTCACGCGCGCTGGCGCCGCGGTGCGCCATCGAGGTAGCGCGCGACCAGCGGCTCGATCGCGCGCAGTGCCCGGACATTGATCGCGCCGGTCGAGGTGGTCGCGCCGCCGCGCAGCCGGCGACGGATCTGCCGGGCGAGCGCACCCAGCGCCCCGGAGCTGAAGTCCTCGATCACGCGCGGGTGGATGTACGACGCGCGGCACACCGCCGGGGTATGACCGAGGTGGTCGGCGACGGTGGCGAGGACCTGGGCGACACAGCGCTTGCGGCTCCGCTGGTCACCGGACGGGACCAGCTCGCAGAGCAGGATCGCCGCGGCGGTGGTCGCGGCCCATGTCCGGTAGTCCTTCGAGGTGAATGGCCCCCCGGTGGCCTCGTGGAGATAGTCATTGATGTCGGTCGACGTGATCGGCCGGATCGCGTCGCCGTCGACGTACTGGAACAGCCGCTGACCGGGCAGGTCGCGGCAGCGCCGGATGATCCGCGCGAGCCGGCGATCGGTGACCCGGACGCGGCGCGCGACGCCGCTCTTGCCCCGGTAGGCGAGCTCGAGGCTGTCGCCGCGCAGCTTGACATGGCGATCGCGCAGCGTGGTCGCGCCGTACGAGCCGTTGTGGCGGGCGTACTCCTCGTTGCCGACCCGCAGCTGCGCGGCCTCCATCAGCGCGACCACCGTCGCGATCACCTTGGGCTTGCACAGGCACGCGCACGCCAGGTCGGTCTCGAGCCGCCGGCGCAGCCGGGGCAGCGCGCGGGTGAACCGGACGAAGCGATGGTACTTGGCCTCGTCGCGGACCCGGCGCCAGCGGGGGTGGTAGCGGTATTGCTTGCGGCCTCGCGCGTCGCGCCCGGTCGCCTGGATGTGGCCCTCCGGATCCGGAGAGATCCACACCGAGGTCCACGCGGGCGGAATGGCGAGTGCGCGCACACGGGACAGCGTGGCGCGATCGCGCACGGTCTTGCCATCGGAGGTCGTGTAGTGAAATCCCTTGCCTCGGCGATGACGGCTGATCCCAGGCGCTTGGTCCGTCGCGTAGGCGAGCGAGACCGCGCTCGCAGCGGCTGCCGGATCGCCATCGAGGACTGCGCGCGCGAGGGACACGCCTGACGTCACAGCACAGCGTGTGCCATCGGGTCCGACGCGCGCCGCGAGCCAACGGCCCTGGCTCGCTCACCAGTCAGTGCCGGGCCGATCGCCGGCCGCCGCGCTGGGTTGACCTTGTTTCCAGTTCTCGGGCGGCGCGGCCGCGGCGCACTGCGCGAGATCACGAGCGGGCCCGGGCGTGTGGCTTGCAACTCATGATCTGCATCCAGCCCCGAGAAAGGAATTCCACCATGAGCAAGATCGCAATCCTCGTCGACGAGATGTTCGAAGACTCCGAGCTCCGCATCCCGCTCGATCGACTGCGCGCCGCTGGTCATCAGGTCGACATCGTCGGCAAGGACGCGGGTGCAGAAGTCGTGGGCAAGCAGGGCAAGGAACGCATCGCGGTCGAGCGCGCGGTCCGCGATGTCTCCGAGAAACACTACGATGCGCTCGTCATCCCGGGCGGCTACTCTCCCGATCACCTGCGCACCGATCGCGATGCCGTCCGGTTCACCCGCGCGATGGCGACGGCGAACAAGCCGGTCGCGGCGGTGTGCCACGCGCCGTGGATGCTGATCGAGGCCGACGTCGCGGACGGCCGCACCGTCACCTCGTGGCCGTCGGTCAGGACCGACCTGGTGAACGCCGGCGCGCGCTGGATCGATCGCCAGGTCGTGGTCGACGGGAACATCATCACCTCGCGCAGGCCGGACGACCTGGCCGCGTTCAGCGACGCGATCCTGCACCAACTCGCCGACGGTGTTCCGGAGCGCGCCCGGCCGAGGTCCGAGACCGGCGCAGCCTAGTCCGATTGTTGCGTGCGACCGGGCCGGGAAGATGCTACGGGTTGATCGGATGCGCGCGCTGTGGTCCGTCGTCGTTGCGGGGTGCCTGGTCGCTGCGAGCGGCCTGGCACCGGTGGACGCGCGCGCCGAGCCGGGCGCATCGACGCTGACGCGCAGGCCGGCCGCCGTCGTGCTGGTCGCCCGACCTGCCGTACACGCGGTCACCGGCCGTGCCCGCACACCCGATCTCGGCGAGCCGCACTGGCTGTGGCTGCCGCCGGTCGCGCTCGCGGCCGGGTTCGCGCTGCCCGCGCCGTCGCAGCACGCGCGCACGCTGCCGAGCGCCGGCTGCGACCGCGTGGCGGCGATCTTGCTCCTGACGCGCACCGCGCGTGGCCCGCCGATCGCCTGAGCGTCCCCTGCGTACGTTCACCGATCGAGTTGCCACCGATGTCCCCCGCGTCTCGCGCGGAAGGAGCCAGTCATGCTTACCAATGATTTCGATACCGACCAGGACACCAAGGAGCGCGCACGGCCGACCAGCTTCGGCCAGCGCCACGCATTGAAGATCCTCGGCACCATCATGGTCGTCCTGTTCGCCACCGTGATCGTCGCTCAGGTCGCGTGCTGACATGGCGGGCGCGCTCGGCATCGCGGCGGTGCTCAATGCCAGGCTGGTCAAGGTGACCTGCCCGCACTGCGGCCACGTCCAGCGAGTCGAGCGCAAGCCCGTCGCCCACCGCGTGTGCGAGCGCTGCCAGCAGCGGTTCCCCGATCCGGTCGCCTCGCGCCGGCGATGACCGCGTCGCGCGTCCTGGTCGACCTCGTCGTCGTGCTCGGGACCGCGGCGGTGATCACCGTCGTGTTTCAGGCCGCCCGCCTGCCGGTCGTGCTCGGCTACGTGCTGGCCGGCCTGGTGATCGGCCCGCACGTCCCGGTGCCGCTGGTCGCCGACGCCGAGCTCGTGCACGTCCTGTCCGAGCTCGGCGTGATCCTCTTGATGTTCACGGTCGGGCTCGAGCTCCGGCTGTCGACCCTCGCCCGGGTCGGCGTGGCCGCGGCGCTGACCGCGGTGTTCGAGGTCGGCCTCGTGATCACCGCCGGCGCGGTGGTCGCCCGCGCGCTCGGGTTCTCGTCGACCGAGGCGGTGTTCGCCGGCGCGTGCCTGGGGATCTCGAGCACGATGCTGGTCGCCCGGGCGTTCGAGGACCGCGGCTGGAAGCACGGCTTCGTCGACGTGGTCCTCGCGATCCTGGTGTTCGAGGATGTGATCGCGATCGTCTTGCTCGCGGTGCTCGGCGGCGTCGCCTCGGGCGCCGGGGTCGCCGCCCAGGACATCGCGGTGACCGTGGCCAGGCTCGCCGGGTTCCTCGCCGCGACCCTGGCCGGCGGCCTGGTGCTCGCGCCGCGCGCGATCCGCTGGGTCGCCCGGCGCGCCCGCCCCGAGACCCTGATGATCAGCGCGCTCGCGCTGTGCTTCGTGATCGCCGCGCTCGCCGACCGCGCCGGGTACTCGGTCGCGCTCGGCGCGTTCCTGGCCGGCATCCTGGTCGCCGAGTCCGGCCACGGCCACGACGTGTTCGAGCTGGTCCGGCCGTTCCGCGACGTGTTCGCGATGGTGTTCTTCGTCTCGGTCGGGATGACGATCGCGCCGGCCGAACTCCTGGCCCAGGCGCCCACGATCGCGGTGCTGTCGCTGATCGTCCTGGCGATCAAGCCGGCCGGCGTCGCGCTCGGCGCGTTCTTCAGCGGCCACGGCGTCCGGCCCGCGGTGCGCGCCGGGCTGTCGCTGGCGCAGGTCGGCGAGCTGTCGTTCGTGATCGCCGGGATCGGCGTGGCGAGCGGCGTGACGCGCCCCGGCCTGCTCGCGATCATCGTCGGCGTGTCGTGCGTGACCACGCTGACCTCGTCGATCTCGATCGGCCGGTCGGACGCGATCGCGGGCTGGGTCGCGTCGCGCCTGCCCGGTCGGATCGCGACGTTCGAGAGCTTCTACGAGGCCTGGCTCGGCCGGCTGCGCGCGCGCCAGGGCACGCTGTGGCAGCGGGTGCGGCGCGCGGCGTTCGTGCTCGCGGTCGACACCGCCGCGCTGATCGCGATCGCGATCACGGCCTCGACGCTCGCGCCCGACGCCGCCCGCGCGGTC
>Ga0307515_10003252_pt1 | contig 34391 bp, 24 predicted proteins | sample 17_EM_MG_FD_194513 | JGI IMG/M metagenome (GOLD analysis project Ga0307515, IMG submission 194513) | Populus trichocarpa ectomycorrhiza microbial communities from riparian zone in the Pacific Northwest, United States - 17_EM | ecosystem: Host-associated > Plants > Roots > Unclassified | place...
GTATCTGATCGAGCAGGAGCTTGTCGCCGACCGGCTGCGCGTCGTCTTCGATCGGCCGATGCAGACGGAGAACAATTACTATCTGGTGGTACCGGAGGGAAAGCTCGAAAATCCGGTCAGCCAGGCTTTCCGGGCCTGGATCGTCAAGCAGGTCGGCTAGGAAGACGTATTCTTCTGCAATGCAGCATCGAAAGCGGAACCTTTCCGATGCGGGCGCGTTCCGACCCGGATGAGCAGCATCAAAAACACAGCTTCGAACAGTTTCCCGGCATTCGCAGGCAAGGAAAACGGTAATCTCCGGCTTTCTTTTTCGCGGTGGGGCCGAATTCTCTCTGAACGCAGGTCCCGCTTCTTGCAACATATTGGCTCTACGGCTAAAAAATGCCAATTTCTTGCACCACGCAGCTCTGATAGCGAAGCGATTGCCGTCTTCACACCTTCGAAAGCCCGTCCGGGCAGTGCCAAACCATACGGTTTCCCGCCCGCGCGCGACCTGACGGCTCTGGGCAGAATGCAGACGGACACTTAAGGGGGCGTGGCGGCGCAGAGCCAAAAAATCAGGGCAACAGCCCATCCGGCACGACCACGCCAGCCGGACCCTTCAACACCGCTTGGATCCAGAACCCGTACCCATGCCCCTTCATAACACGCCGTCCACGCCTCCGCGCGAAGCAGAGATCAAGCCGATCGACTATAACGATTCGATTCGCTCGACCTATTTCACCATCGATGAGCTTCATGAATGCGGTGCAGCGCTCGCCCGCGATGGCGTTTCGAGCCTGCCGGGCTTCTTTCCGTTCGAGTTCCGTCCGCGCCATCGTGAAAACGAAAACGAGATCTTCAGGGTCTACAAGGTCACGGCCACGGATGTCGAAGCCGGGGCTTCGATCACGCCTGCCGCCGAATGGCTGCTCGACAACCATTATCTGGTCGAAGAGTCCATTCAGGAGGTCCGCCGCGACTTTCCGCGTAAATTCTATCGCCAGCTGCCCACCCTTTCGGTTGCCGGGACGACGATCCCGCGCACCATGGCGCTTGCATGGCTTTATGTCGCCCACACGCACAGCACAGTGTCACGCGAAAGCCTGACCGCGATGGTCGCCGGCTTCCAGAACCACGAAACCTTCAAGATCGGCGAATTGTGGGCGCTTCCGTCCATTCTTCGTTTCATTTTGATCGAAAACCTGCGGCGCATCGCGATCCGCGTCGATCGTTCGCGCAACATGCGCAACAAGGCAAATGACGTCGCCGATCAGATCGTCCGCCTTGGCGAGCCCGGGAAGTTCAAGACGGTCCTGTCGGAAGCCGAGACGCTGTGCGCCGACAACACATTTGTCGCGCAGCTCCTCTACCGGCTGAGGGACGGATCGCAGACATCGGGATACGTCATCACCTGGCTGGAAGAACAGCTGGAGAAACGCGGCAGCGACGTCGAGGAGGCCCTGGTCGCCGAGCAGAACCGACTGTCATCCGGCAATGCGACGATGAGCAACATCATCCGCAGCCTGCGCGAGATCGACGACAACGACTGGGCAGTCTGGTTCGAAAGCGTCAGCAAGCTGGATGACGCGCTGCGCGAAGGATCGGATTATTCCGCGCTCGATTTCGGGTCGCGCAACAAATACCGCAACACGATCGAGAAACTGGCGCGGCGCTCGGGCTATAGCGAACTCGAAGTCACGCAAATCGCACTCGACATGGTCAAGGACCAGGCGCGGGTTGACGCTAGCGCGACCGGCGTGCTCCACGAGCCGAATGTCGGCGGGTTTCTGGTCGGCAAGCAGCGCCGGTTGCTGGAAGCAAAGATCGGGTATCGCCCTTCCGTCCTCCAGACCATCATCCGGCTTGGCCGGAAACTGGATTGGCTTGCGATCGCCGGCCCGAACATCCTGCTGACGATCCTTGCGATGATCGCGGTCTACTTTTTCGTTAGCCCGATGGAAATCCCGACGGGCGCCAAGTTGATCATGCTGCTGCTGTTTGCGCTTCCGGCCTCGGAAGGTGCCGCCGGCCTCTTCAATACGCTGGTGACGCTGTTCGTCACGCCGTCGCGCCTGGTCGGATATGAGTTCCTTGACGGGATTCCGGAGGATGCGCGGACCCTTGTCGTCGTCCCCTGTCTGATCTCCAAGCGCGACCATGTCGACGAACTTGTGCGCAACCTCGAAGTCCACTACCTCGCAAACCCGAAGGGCGAAATCTACTTCGCGCTCGTGAGCGACTGGGTCGATAGCAAGGACGAGGAAACCGCCGCCGATCTCGACGTGCTCGACTATGCCAAGCACGAGATCGAAACACTCAGTGCCCGTTATGCCCATGACGACCGCACGCGCTTCTATCTGCTGCATCGCCGCAGGCTCTACAACGAGGCCGAGGGCGTCTGGATGGGCTGGGAGCGCAAGCGCGGCAAGCTGCACGAGCTGAATCTTCTGCTTCGCGGCGACAGCGATACGAGCTTCCTTGCCGGTGCCAACACGGTGCCTGAAAATGTCCAGTACGTGATGACGCTCGATTCCGACACGCGCCTGATGCGCGACGCGGTAACCAAGCTGGTCGGCAAGCTCTACCATCCGATCAACCGCCCCGTGGTCGATCCGGTCACCCAGAAGGTGACGGCCGGCTACGGCATCCTTCAGCCGCGCGTCACCCCGTCGCTGACGACGGGCAGCGATGCCTCGATGTTCCAGCGCATCTTTTCCGTCAATCGCGGCATCGATCCCTATGTCTTCACCGTTTCCGACGTCTATCAGGACATTGCCGGCGAGGGCACGTTCACCGGCAAGGGCCTCTATCACGTCGATGCCTTCGAGGCGGCCCTGAAGGGCAAGGTCGAGGAGAACGCGGTTCTCAGCCACGATCTGCTCGAAGGCTCGCTGGCCCATTGCGCTCTTGTCAGCGACGTCGAGCTGGTCGAGGATTTCCCGATCCGCTACGAAGTCGAAATGTCGCGCCAGCATCGCTGGGCACGCGGCGACTGGCAGCTCCTGCCTTATATGTTCAACCTTTCCAACGGCGTCAGCATGCTCGGCCGCTGGAAGATGTACGACAACCTGCGACGCTCCTTGATCCCTGTTGCCTGGCTGATCGCCTCGGTGATGGGCTGGTACTATATGGAGCCGACACAGGCGCTGATCTGGCAGTTCGTACTGATCTTCAGCCTGTTCGTCGCACCGACCATGTCTCTGATTTCGGGCCTGATGCCGCGCCGCAACGATATCGTCGCACGGGCGCATCTTCATGCCGTTCTGTCGGAAATCCAGGCCGCGAATGCGCAGGTCGTGCTTCGCATCGTCTTCATCGCGCATTCGGCAGCCATGATGGCCGATGCCATCGTCCGCTCGGTCTACCGCACGTTTGTCAGCGGCAAGCTCATGCTCGAATGGCGCACGGCCGCACAGGTCCAGAGTTCCGCCGGTGGCAGCGTCTGGGACTACTACCGTTCGATGTGGATCGTCCCGGTCCTGTCGGTGCTTTCGCTGGCGCTGGCGGCCGTCTCCGACACGGGCCTGCCCTTTATCGGCATTCCGTTTGCCGTGGTCTGGGCGCTATCCCCGGCCATCGCCTGGTTCGTCAGCCAGTCGGCAGAGACGGAAGACCAGCTGGTCGTGCCGGAAAACGTGGTCGAGGAACTGCGCAAGATCGCGCGGCGCACATGGCTCTATTTCGAGCAGTTCGTCACAGCCGAGCAGCATTTCCTGCCGCCGGACAATTTCCAGGAAATCCCGCATCCTATCCTCGCCGAGCGAACGTCGCCGACGAATATCGGCGTCTATCTGCTGTCGGTGATGTCGGCGCGCGATTTCGGCTGGATCGGTTTCGAGGAAACCGTCCGTCGCCTTGAGGAAACGGTTGCCACGATCGACCGCATGCCGAAATTCCGCGGCCATCTCTACAACTGGTACAAGACCGATACGCTGGAAACGATGGAGCCGAAATATGTCTCCGCCGTCGATAGCGGCAATCTTGCCGGCCATCTGATCGCGGTGTCTTCGATGTGCCGTGACTGGGCTGAGGCCCCCTCCGCGCATGTCCAGGGCAATCTCGACGGTATCGGCGATGTCGCCTCCATCCTGTCCGAGGTTCTGGCCGATCTGCCGGACGACCGCAAGACCGTGCGGCCGCTGCGCCGCCTGATGGAAGAGCGGATCACCGGCTTCCAGAATGCCTTGGCCGCGGTCAAGCGCGAGCATGAATTCGCCTCCATCCGCGTCATCAACCTTGCGGTATTGGCGCGCGACATCCACAAGCTCACCGTCAACCTCGACCACGAGGTGAGAAGCGCCCAGAGCGGCGAAGTGACGAAGTGGGCGACCATGCTCGTCAACACCTGCGAAGCCCATATCGCCGACGGTGTCTTCGATCTCGGCGCCATCGAAGCGTTGCGCCAGCGTCTGATCGTCGTGCGCGACCGTGCCCGCGACATCGCGTTTACGATGGATTTCAGTTTCCTGTTCCGGCCGGAACGGCGGCTGCTGTCGATCGGCTACCGCGTCAATGCGAACGAACTCGACGAGGCCTGCTACGACCTTCTCGCCTCCGAAGCCCGGCTGACCAGCCTGTTTGCGATCGCCAAGGGCGACCTGCCGACGGAACACTGGTACAAGCTCGGCCGTCCGATCGTGCCGATCGGCGCGCGCGGCGCGCTGGTATCCTGGTCCGGCTCGATGTTCGAATATCTCATGCCGCCGCTGGTCATGCAGGAGCGTCAGGGCGGTATTCTCAACCAGACCAACAACCTGATCGTCCAGGAGCAGATGAACCACGGCCGCCGCCTCGGCACGCCGTGGGGCATTTCGGAAGCGGCGTTCAACGCCCGCGACCATGAGCTGACTTATCAGTACACCAACTTCGGTGTACCGACGCTCGGCCTGAAGCGTGGTCTCGGCCAGAATGCCGTCATCGCACCCTATGCCTCGATCCTTGCCAGCATGTATTTTCCAAAGGCGGCGCTTGCCAATCTCGAGCGGTTGCGCGCCGTTGGTGCGCTCGGCGTCTACGGATTCCACGATTCCGTCGATTACACGCCGACACGCGTGCCGGAAGGCAAGACCTGCGCCGTGGTGCGCAATTACTATGCACACCATCACGGCATGTCGATCGCCGCTGTCGCCAACGTCGTCTTCAACGGGCGCCTGCGCGAGTGGTTCCACGCCGATCCGGTCATCGAGGCCGCCGAATTGCTGTTGCAGGAAAAGGCACCGCGCGACATTCCGATCATCAATACCAAGAAAGAGCCGGAATCGCTCGGCAAGGGCCAGGAAGATCTGCTGCGCCCAGAAGTGCGTGTCATCACCAATCCGCTGGCCAAGGACCGCGAGACGGTTTTCCTGTCGAACGGCCATTATGCAGTGATGCTGACGGCGACCGGTGCCGGCTATTCCCGCTGGAACGGCCAGACCGTTGCCCGCTGGAAGGCCGATCCGACCGAGGATCGTTCGGGCACCTTCATCTTCCTGCGCGACACGACGACCGGAGACTGGTGGTCAGCGACGGCCGAACCGCGCCGCGCCGAAGGCGAGAAGACGACGACCCGCTTCGGCGATGACAAGGCCGAGTTCATCAAGACGGTCGGCGATCTCACCAGCGAAGTCGAGTGCATCGTCGCGACGGAACACGACGCCGAAGGCCGCCGGGTGATCCTGCTCAATACCGGCACGGAGGACCGCTTCATCGAGGTGACGTCCTATGCCGAGCCGGTTCTGACGACCGACGATACCGACAGTGCCCATCCGCTCTTTGCCAAGATGTTCCTGCGCACGGAAGTCGATCCCAAGGGCGATGTCATCCGCGTCACGCGCAACAAGCGCAGCCCCGGCGAGCCGGATATGCAGGTGGCGCACCTGATTGTCGACAACGCCGCCAGCACCCGCCATACCGAAGCCGAGACGGATCGCCGCCGGTTCATCGGCACGGGCCGCACGCTTGCCGAGGCGCAGGCTTTCGATACCGATGCCAAGCTTTCGGGCGCGGACGGCTATACGCTCGATCCAATCGTCTCGTTGCGCCGCGTCGTGCGCGTGCCGGCCGGCAAGAAGGTCAGCGTGATCTTCTGGACCATCGCCGCTCCCGACCGTGAAGCGATCGACAAGGCGGTTGATCGCTATCGCCATCCCGACAGCTTCAATCATGAACTCATCCACGCCTGGACCCGATCCCAGGTGCAGATGCGCCATGTCGGCGTCACCTCGCAGGAAGCGGCGAGCTTCCAGATGCTCGGCCGTTACCTCGTCTACCCGGACATGCAGTTGCGGGCGGACACCGCGACGGTTCAGGCGGGCCTCGCACCGCAGTCGGCGCTCTGGCCGCTGTCGATTTCGGGCGATTTCCCGATCTTTGCCGTCCGCATCAACGACGACATCGATCTTGGCATCGCGCGCGAAGCCTTGAAGGCGCAGGAATATCTGCGTTCGCGTGGCGTCACCGCCGATCTGGTGATCATCAACGAGCGTGCTGCATCCTATGCACAGGACATGCAGCACACGCTGGATGCCATGGCCGAAAACCTGCGCTTGCGCGGCCTGTCGGACGGTCCGCGCCAGCATATCTTTGCCGTTCGCCGCGATATCATGGAGCCGCAGACATGGTCGGCGCTCCTGTCTGCTTCCCGGGCCGTCTTCCATGCTCGCAACGGCAAGATCTCGGACCAGATTTCGCGGGCGGAAAACCTGCTCTCGAAACCCTCCGTGAAGAAGGAAGCCGCAGCCGGTCCGCTGCTGGCGGTCGTGGCTGAGGATAGCGGTGTTAAAAGCATCGACATCAATGGCGATGGCCTCGAGTTCTGGAACGGCTATGGCGGTTTTTCGGCTGATGGCCGCGAATACGTAACGCGTCTGCGCGGTGGCGAAGCCACGCCGCAGCCGTGGATCAACGTGATTTCCAATGAAGCCTTCGGTTTCCATGTTGCAGCCGAGGGTGCCGCGTTTACCTGGGGCCGCAATTCGCGCGACTATCAGCTGACGCCCTGGACCAACGATCCGGTGATCAACCGTCCGGGTGAAGCGATCTTCATCAGGGATATGGATCGCGGTACCGTCCTGTCGCCCTATGCCGCCCTGTCGCGCCGCAAGTCCGTCCTGTTCGAAACCCGGCATGGGCTCGGATATTCGGTGTTCAAAAGCGTGCAGGACGAGCTGGAGATCGAGGTCAGCCAGACCGTTCACCGCACTGCGCCGGTGAAATATCTGCGGTTGCGGCTGAACAACACGTCCGGCGAAGCGCGGAGCTTCAAGGTCTATGGCTATGCCGAATGGGTGCTCGGCAACAACCGGGCAAAGACAGCGCCGTTCATTCTCTCGCATCACGACGAGGCAAGCGGCGCCGTGCTGGCGACCAATCCGTACAGCATCGACTATTCGGGCCGCACCGCCTTTCTTGCTGCCAGCGACAAGCCTGCCGGCTTCACAAGCAGCCGGCGCGAGTTCCTCGGACGGGCCGGCAGCATCTATGCGCCGCAGGCCGTACTCGACGGTGCCGTGCTGTCGGGTGCCGTCGAAGCTGATGGCGATCCCTGTGCTGCGATCGTTGTCGATGTGACGCTGAAGGCCGGCGAGAGCCGGGACCTGACGTTCTATATCGGCGACGCGGACAATGCCGGACAGGCGCTCGAGCATCTCGCAGAGGCGCGGCAGAGCACGTTCGAAGCGGTTCTTGAAGCATCCAACAGCTATTGGCAGGATTTTACGGGTGTTCTCCAGGTCGAAACGCCAGACAAGGCGTTCAATAACATGGTCAATGCCTGGCTGCCCTATCAGAGCCTTGGCTGCCGCATTCTGGCGCGTTCTGCCTTCTATCAGGCCAGCGGCGCCTTTGGCTTCCGCGACCAGTTGCAGGATACGCTTGCCTTCATCGTGCATCGGCCGGAACTGGCAAGGGCACAGATCCTCAACGCCGCCGCACGCCAGTTTGTCGAAGGCGATGTCCTTCATTGGTGGCTGCCGGGCAACGGCTCCGGTGTGCGTACGCTGATCTCCGACGATGTCGTCTGGCTTGGCCATGCGGTCCAGCATTATTGCGCCGTGACGGGAGCCAAGGACATCCTCGACGAGCAGATCGCCTTCATCGACGGTGCCGCCCTTGAGCCCGGCCAGCACGACAGCTTCTTCCAGCCTGCCGTGTCCGAGCGGCGCGCAAGCCTCTACGAGCATTGTGCGCTGGCGCTTGATCTGGCCATTGTCCGCAAGGGCGAGAACGGTTTGCCGCTGATCCTTGGCGGCGACTGGAACGACGGCATGAACCGCGTCGGCATCGAGGGGCGCGGTACCAGCGTCTGGCTCGGTTGGTTCCTCGCCGCAACCTTGCGCTCCTTCCTCGTCATCGCGCGCGAGCGCGGCGATGCCAAGCGGATTTCCGCCTGGGAGGCGCATCTTGCCAGCCTCAAGCAGGCGCTTGAAACGGCCGGCTGGGATGGAGGCCATTACCGTCGCGGTTACTACGACGACGGAACGCCGCTCGGCTCTGCCAACAGCAGTGAATGCCGGATCGATTCCATCGCCCAGTCCTGGAGCGTTCTGTCCGGGGAAGGCGACGCCACCCGCTCGGCGCAGGCCATGGATGCGGTGCTATCGGAACTGGCGGATGCCGATCACCAGATCATCCGCCTGTTCACGCCGCCGCTCTCAGGCACGGCTCAGGATCCGGGCTACATCAAAGCCTATCCGCCGGGCGTGCGCGAAAATGGCGGACAGTACACCCATGCGGCGACATGGGTGGTACTGGCACTTGCGGCACAGAACCGCACCGAAGACGCATGGCGGGCTTTCGAGATGCTCAATCCGGTCAATCATTCGAAGGACCGCGACAGTGCCGATCACTACCGGGTCGAGCCCTATGTGGTCGCCGCCGATATCTATGGCGATGGCGACCTGACGGGACGCGGGGGCTGGACCTGGTACACGGGCTCGGCGGCCTGGCTCTACCGCGCCGCGGTCGAAGGTATCCTCGGCATTCGCAGACAGGGAGAGATGCTGATCATCCGGCCGGTCCTGCCGAAGGACTGGGATGGGTTCTCGGCAACGCTGACGATCAACGGCAAGGCGCATGCGATTTCCGTGACCAAAAATGCGGAAAGCGGCGAGCCGATCGTCAGCGTCAATAATACTGTCACAAAAAACGCGCATGAAGGCGTTTTGCTGTAGTCGCCGGTGCTTCGTTACGAGTGAAACCGGCTTTGCACCAAAAGGCGCAAAGCCGGTTTCGTTCTGATTGCCAGCAATCGCATCACGTCAAGGGGGCAGGGGGCACTGAACTCGGACGAGAACATTTTGAATGCTTCAAAAACTGCAATTCGAACCGTCTGCCGATGACGGACAGACGGCTGTGAGCCTTTCCATACCTCCCCAGCGCGACACCCGCCTCGACGTGTTTCGCGCGCTTTGTCTCATCACCATCTTCGTCAATCATGTGCCGGGGCAGTATCTCGAATACTTGACCACAAAGAACTATGGCTTTTCGGATTCTGCCGAAGCCTTCGTTTTGATCTCCGGACTTTCCGCCGGGCTTGCCTATGGCCGGAAATTCGATGTCGGCAACCGCCTTGCCCTCAGCCTGAAAATCTGGCGCCGGGCGTTCACGCTCTATGTCGCGCATATCATGACCAGCATCATCACGCTGGCGATCTTCGCCGGCGGCGCACTTTATTTTGGCCGGCAAGATCTGATCAGCGAGATCAACATCCGTCCTCTCGTCGATCACACAGAGCAGGGTTTTGTCGCCATGGTGCTGCTCGGGCATCAGCTGGGCTATAACAACATCCTGTCGATGTATGCCGTCGTCTTCCTGCTTCTGCCCGGCATGCTCTGGCTCCACGGGCGCAGTCCGTTCCTGCTGTTCATGGCGTCCGCCGCGCTTTGGCTCGCGGCCGGCATCTTTACGATCGTGCCGATCAATTTCCTCGATGAAGGCTATTGGTTCCTCAATCCATGGTCCTGGCAGTTCCTGTTCGTCATCGGGATGATCTGCATGATGCGGTCGCGCGCTGGCAAGCCGATCCCGCGTCATCCGCTGCTGGTGGCCGTATCGGCGAGTTATGTGACGCTATCGTTCTTCTGGGTCTTGCTGTCCTGGTGGAACCTTGATTTTTCCTACGGCCTGCCTGCCGTCCTGACGGGCTTTGACAAGACCTTCCTGTCGCTTACGCGCCTGCTGCACGTTCTGGCGCTTGCCTATCTGCTGGCCGTCTTTCCGGTCTTCAGCCGGATGACGCGCCTGCGCATCGATCATCCGCTCGTCCTGATTGGCCGACATTCTCTGCCGGTCTTCATCTTCGGGACGATCCTCGCCATGGTCGGCCAGGTGCTGCTGTTCGTGACCGGGCGCGACCCGCTCTGGGGCTCGCTGTTCGTACTTGCCGGCATCGGTCTGCATTTTGCCTATGCCCGCTATCTCGACTGGATCGGCGGCTTGTCCCGGCCTCAAGTCGCCAAGACATGAAAAAGGCCCCAGTGCGGGGCCTTTTGATATCTGGACGGTAAGCCCTGTGTCAGGCCGCCGCGTGGCTCTTGCGAACATCCTCGTCGGTGAGGATGCCGCTGGCCCTGAGCAGGGATGCAAATCGGCCGTTGCTCTGGCTCAGTTCGTTGAAGCCGCCCATCTCGACGATCCGGCCATGATCCATGAAGATCACCAGATCGGCCTCGCGCACCGTCGACAGGCGGTGAGCGATGATGAAGGTGGTGCGATCCTTGCGCAGGTTATCGATCGCAGCCTTCACCCGGTTCTCTGTCTCGACGTCGAGCGCGCTGGTCGCTTCGTCGAGTACAAGGATCGGGGCGTTCTTCAGGATTGCCCGGGCAATGGCGATACGCTGGCGCTCGCCGCCGGAAAGCCTGTTGCCACGTTCGCCGACGCGGGTGTCGTAACCGCCCTGGCGGCCTTCGATGAAGTCAGCGGCCGCAGCGGCCTCGGCCGCAGCCATGACTTCGTCCAGCGACGCATCTTCACGACCGAGGCGAATGTTCTCGCAGATCGACCGGTTGAGCAGACCCGCATCCTGGAACACGGTGGCGATCGAGCGGCGCAGCGACTTGCGGGTGACGGTCGAGATATCGACGCCATCGACAAGGATCTGGCCACCTGCCGGCTCATGGACACGCTGCAGGAGGTTGACCAGCGTCGTCTTGCCGGCGCCGGTCGGGCCGACGATAGCAATCGTTTGGCCGGCCTTTGCCGTGAACGACACGTTGCGCATGCCTTCGGTCGAATTGGCGAAGTTGAAGGACACGTCGCGGAATTCGACTTCGCCGCGAACATTGTTCAATTCGCCTGCATCGGCAGGTTCCTCGCGTTCACGAACCGAATCTTCCAGGACGAAGAAGTCCTCAAGCTTGGCACGGGCTTCGAAAATCTGCGTCACGAAGGCTTTCATCTGGTCGAGGCGGCCGATGAGAAGGCCGGCAAAGCCGATGAAGGCGATGACGTCGCCGATACCGAGTTCGCCCTTCTGGACCAGGAAGGTGCCGATGACGAGGATGGCCATCATCGAGATGGTCGAGGCCATGCGGTTCAGTGCGCTGGCAAGCGCCCACCAGTCGAGGACCGGCAACTGGGCGGAGATCAGCTTCTGGGTGAAATTCTTCAGTTCGCGGGTTTCGGCCTCGATGCGGTTGTAGCTGTGCACGACCGAAACGTTGCTGATCGAGTCGGAGACGTGTGAAAAGACCGTGTGATAATGGTCCTCGACGGAGGCCTGACCTTCCTTGGTCCGCGTCATGACGAACTTGCCGACGACGACATAGAGTACGCCGAGCACGACGAGAACGAGCGACAGGCGGACATCCATGGCAAAGGCTGTGGGAACCAGCAGCGTCAGCGCAACAGCGGTCGCCAGATGCTGGCGCATGAATTCGAGCCAGAGGCCGAACAGCGTTTCGCAGGCGCGCAGCAGTGTATGCAGAGCGTTGGAGGTGCCCCGCTGGGTGTGCCACGACAAGGGCATGGAAATGATCCGGCCGAAGGCTTCGGTGATGAGCGTCGAACGGCGCGTATGCGCCAGCCGGTCCGCCTCACGGGCGACAAGCACGAAGGCGACCGTATTGAAGACGCCGAGGCCTGCCCACATCAAAAGCATGGGCGTGACGGTCTGCTTGGAGGAGATGGCGTCGATGATGCGGCCGAACAGAATGGGCTCCGCAATCGTGATGACCGCCAGGACGATATTGGCGATAACGATCGCGGAAACGCGGAGCTTGTGTACGGCAAGATACTGAAGCGCTCTTGCATAGACCTGGAACAATGACACTGTCTTATCCCTCTTGGGCAGTTGATTTGCGGTGCAATGAAAAAGCAACACGGCATTTGCATCGCGGAGAAACGGTTGAAAAGAAAAGATTTGCTTGGAAAAAGTATTCGTTCTGTCATCTGGAGTTGATGGAACGAAAATTCCAAAACTGATCTTTCTCATCCTTCCGTCATGTTCTTTTTGACGCTCCGTCACAGAAAATCATCTTTTGGCTTCGCCGAGCAAACTTGATTATGATAGACCTTCAAGGCGATTGGAGATTCCTGACGCCTCTAGGTTGATCATTCATAGCTTGCTATTTTTCGCGCCTTGCGGTTCGACGGCGATGCGGTGTTAGGTGACTCCATGACTGATGTTGGGGATTATTGCGATTGCAACATGAATGGGTGCTGAACAGGGCATTCATGCTGCACCGCGATAAAATGCGGTCTGAGACTGAAACGATCTCTAGAAGGGGCATTTATGAATATAACGTTGCTGGTGCAGTTTTTGGCGCTCATAGACGAGATGAGGAGCAGGGACGAGATCGTTCGGGAATTCGAACGGCTTCTCGACCGCTACGGCTTCGACTACTATGGGCTCGTTCGCCAGCCGAAGCCTGATGAAAATCCATTGAGCCTGCTGCTTGCCGGGCGCTGGCCGAACGGTTGGCCACAGATCTATATCAAGAAAAAATACGTCGTTATCGATCCGACAATCCGCTATCTCGGCCATGCACAGCACGGCTTCCGTTGGCGCGATACGCTGGTTGCCTTCCGTTCCGACCCGCATCGCAAGCGCATGGAGCGCATGATGGTGGATGCACGGGGTCACGGCCTCTATGACGGATATATCTTTCCCGTCCACGGACGCCGCGGATTGCTTGGCAACATGACACTCGGCGGCCGTGTCGTCGATCTCAGCCCGGTGGAAATGAGCCTGTTCGACGGCATCGCCAAGAAGATATTCTGGCGTTTGCTGGAATTGACCGATCCGAAGGTTCTTGCCGACATGGTGTCCAGCGTCGATGTGCAGATGACCCGGCGCGAGATGGAGGCCTTGAACTACCTGGCCGACGGGATGACGTCGAACGAGATCAGCAGGATTCTCGATATTTCGACCCACACCGTCGATTGGTACATGAACGGCATACAGGACAAGCTGAAGGCGAAAAACCGTCATCATGCCGTGGCGCTGTCGTTCCGTCTGGGGCTGATTTCCTGATTGGAAATGAATTTCGCTCAAGCGCGACTCTGAAATTGAACTTCAAGTCATGAAACGCTAATAATTCTTTTCGCGGTGCAGCATTACCGCGTTTCAAGTCTTGAGGAGTCCGACTTGCCCATTTCAAAAATCCTTGTCGCCAACCGTTCCGAAATTGCAATCCGCGTCTTTCGCGCCGCAAACGAACTGGGAATAAAAACGGTTGCGATATGGGCGGAGGAGGACAAGCTGGCGCTGCACCGGTTCAAGGCGGACGAGAGTTACCAGGTCGGTCGCGGGCCGCATCTTGCCCGCGACATGGGGCCGATCGAAAGCTATCTGTCGATCGAGGAAATCATCCGGGTCGCCAAGCTGTCAGGCGCCGATGCTATCCATCCCGGCTACGGCCTTCTGTCTGAAAGCCCCGAGTTCGTCGATGCCTGCAAGGCCGCGGGGATCATCTTCATCGGCCCGACCGGCGATACGATGCGGCGCCTCGGCAACAAGGTGGCCGCGCGCAATCTCGCCATCGAAATCGGCGTGCCCGTCGTTCCGGCAACCGAACCGCTGCCGGACGACATGGCTGTGGTGGCAAAGATGGCCGAGGATATCGGCTATCCGATCATGCTCAAGGCCTCGTGGGGCGGCGGCGGCCGTGGCATGCGGGCGATCCGCGATCCGAAGGATCTCGCCCGTGAAGTGACGGAGGCCAAGCGTGAGGCCATGGCCGCCTTCGGCAAGGACGAGGTCTATCTGGAAAAACTGGTCGAACGGGCCCGTCACGTCGAAAGCCAGGTTCTGGGCGACACCCATGGCAATGTCGTGCATCTGTTCGAGCGCGACTGTTCGGTGCAGCGCCGCAACCAGAAGGTCGTCGAGCGCGCACCCGCTCCCTATTTGACGGAAGACCAGCGCCAGGAGCTGGCCGACTATTCCACCCGCATTGCCAAGGCGACGAACTATATCGGCGCCGGCACTGTCGAATATCTGATGGATATGGATAGCGGCAAATTCTACTTCATTGAAGTCAATCCGCGCATCCAGGTCGAGCACACGGTCACCGAAGTGGTTACCGGCATCGATATCGTCAAGGCGCAGATCCATATCCTCGACGGCTTTGCCATCGGTACGCCGGAATCGGGCGTGCCCAAGCAGGAAGACATTCGCCTCAACGGCCACGCGCTGCAGTGCCGCATCACCACGGAAGATCCGGAGCAGAACTTCATTCCCGATTACGGCCGCATCACCGGCTATCGTTCGGCATCGGGTTTCGGTATCCGTCTGGACGGTGGAACGGCCTATCCGGGCGCTGTCATCACCCGCTACTACGATCCGCTGCTGGTGAAGGTCACCGCCTGGTCGCCGAGCCCGCAGGAGACGATTGCCCGCATGGACCGCGCGCTGCGCGAATTCCGTATCCGCGGCGTCGCCACCAACCTGACTTTCCTTGAAGCAATCATCACCCATCCGAAATTCAAGGATAATACCTATACGACCCGGTTTATCGACACGACGCCGGAACTGTTCCAGCAGGTCAAGCGCCAGGACCGCGCCACCAAGCTGCTGACCTATCTCGCCGACGTCACCGTCAACGGCCATCCGGAAGCCAAGGGCCGGCCGAAGCCGAGCGCCGATGCCGCAAAGCCGGTCATTCCCCGCATTCAGGGAGAGATCGTCGATGGCACCAAGCAGAAGCTCGATGCGCTCGGACCGAAGAAATTCGCCGAATGGGTCCGCGCCGAGAAGCGGGTGCTTCTGACCGATACGACGATGCGCGACGGTCACCAGTCGCTGCTCGCCACCCGTGTGCGAACCTATGATATCGCCCGCATCGCCGGAACCTATGCCCGCGCGCTGCCGAACCTGTTCTCGCTCGAATGCTGGGGTGGTGCCACCTTCGACGTTTCGATGCGCTTTCTGACGGAAGATCCGTGGGAGCGCCTCGCCAAGGTGCGCGAGGATGCGCCGAACCTGCTCCTGCAGATGCTTCTGCGCGGTGCCAACGGCGTCGGCTACAAGAACTACCCCGACAATGTCGTCAAATACTTCGTCCGTCAGGCGGCGAAGGGCGGCATCGACGTTTTCCGCGTCTTCGACTGCCTGAACTGGGTCGACAACATGCGCGTCTCGATGGACGCGGTGGCGGAAGAGAACAAGATCTGCGAAGCGGCAATCTGCTATACCGGCGATATCCTCAATTCGGCTCGCCCAAAATACGATCTGAAATATTATACTGCGCTGGCTGGCGAACTCGAGCGGGCGGGCGCGCACATGATCGCGCTGAAGGATATGGCTGGCCTCTTGAAGCCGGCTGCCGCGACGGTTCTGTTCAAGGCGTTGCGCGAGGCAACCGACCTGCCGATCCATTTCCACACGCATGACACGTCCGGCATTTCCGCCGCGACCGTCCTTGCTGCCGTGGATGCCGGTGTCGATGTCGTCGATGCGGCAATGGACGCCTTCTCCGGCAATACCTCGCAGCCCTGCCTCGGTTCGATCGTCGAGGCCCTGCGCGGTTCCGAGCGCGATCCGGGCCTCGATCCGGAATGGATCCGCCGCATCTCGTTCTACTGGGAAGCGGTGCGCAATCAGTATGCTGCCTTCGAAAGCGACCTCAAGGGGCCGGCATCCGAAGTCTACCTGCATGAAATGCCGGGTGGCCAGTTCACAAATCTCAAGGAACAGGCCCGCTCGCTCGGTCTCGAAACCCGCTGGCACCAGGTGGCGCAGGCCTATGCCGATGCCAACCAGATGTTCGGCGATATCGTCAAGGTAACACCGTCCTCCAAGGTTGTCGGCGACATGGCGCTGATGATGGTCTCCCAGGACCTGACGGTTGCCGATGTCAAGAGTCCGGCCAAGGATGTGTCCTTCCCGGAATCGGTCGTGTCCATGCTGAAAGGCGATCTCGGCCAGCCTCCGGGCGGATGGCCGAAGGCGCTTCAGGAAAAGGCGCTGAAGGGCGAAAAACCCTATACGGAGCGTCCTGGTTCACTGCTCGCCGATGCCGACCTCGATGCCGAGCGCAAGGCGATCGAGACCAAGCTTGAGCGTACCGTCAGCGATTTCGAGTTTGCCTCCTACCTGATGTATCCGAAGGTGTTCACCGACTACGCGCTGGCCGCCGATACCTATGGCCCGGTCAGTGTGCTGCCGACGCCGGCCTATTTCTATGGGCTTTCGGCCGGTGAGGAACTGTTGCCGGAGCTTGAAAAGGGCGTCTCGCTGGTGGTGCAGCATCAGGCCATGAGCGAGCCGGACGAGCAGGCGATGGTCAAGGTGTTCTTCGAGATCAATGGTCAGCCGCGCCTGATCAAGGTTCCGGATCGCAACCGTGCAGCCTCCAGCACCGCCCGCCGCAAGGCCGATCTCACCAATGCCGCCCATCTCGGCGCACCGATGCCGGGCGTCATCTCGACGGTCACGGTAACCGCCGGCCAGACGGTGAAGTCCGGCGACGTGCTGCTTTCCATCGAAGCGATGAAGATGGAAACGGCGCTGCACGCGGAAAAGGACGGCACGATCGCCGAAGTCCTCGTCAGGACCGGCGACCAGATCGACACCAAGGACCTGTTGATCGTCTACGGCGGGTAAATATCGATGATGCAAGGGCGCTGGTTTCAGCGTCCTTGCATGTTTCCCAGAATAAACTCCTCAAATATCCGGCTTTTCGCCAGCCTTCCAAAGAGAAGGCGGGTTGGCAATGCTTGCCACGAAATCCATGAAGGCGCGCACTTTCGCAGGTGGCAGGTGGCGCGAAGGGTAATAGGCGTAAAGCGGAAACATCTCGTCCGACCAGTCCGGCAGGACCTGGACCAGATCTCCGCGAGAGAGCCAAGGACCGAGCCCGAGTTCAAGGCTCTGGAACAGCCCGTAGCCCGCCACGCATGCCTCAATGGCCGTCGAGGGGTCGTCGGTGGTGATGCGGCCGCGGACATGGGCCTCGTGCCGTTCGGCGCCGCGGAAAAATTCCCAAGGAAATGGCCGCCCCGTCAGGGGATCGCGAAAGAATATGGCATCGTGGCTGGACAGGTCGTCCGGCTTTGTCGGGATGCCGTGTTGCTTAAGATAGGCGGGTGAGGCGCAGGTCAAAACACGCGTCTCCAGGAGTTTGCGCACCACGAGCGCATCTCCGGCCGCTGGTCCGAACCGCACGGCGATGTCGACGCCCTTCATCATGTCTTCCCGATGGTTGCTGACGATCAGTTCGACCGACATGGCGGGATAGGCTGAAAGCAGGTCCGGCAGGTGCGGGGCCAGCACCATGCGCGCAAACCACGGGTCCACGTTCACGCGCAAACGTCCGCCGACTATGGCCGCCGCGCCCGCGGCCTCCGTCACGGCTTCCTCGATACCCGAAAGCAGGGGCATCACTTGCGCATAAAACCGCTGGCCCTCTTCGGTCAGCGTCACCGTTCGGGGCGTGCGGTCGAACAGGCGAACTCCAACCCGCGTCTCAAGCCGCGCCACCGCCCGGCTGACACCGGATGGTGTGAGGCCGAGCACCTCGGACGCCCGAGCAAAGTTTCCCGCCTCGCAGACGGCGGCAAGCACGCCGACGCCGGTCAGCAGACGCGCATCAAAAGTCATGCGGTTTCTCCGATCGGTGATTTTTAATCATCTTAGCAATGATCTTTATGCGCTCCAATCATTGATGTCAGGCATTTAGAAAGTCCCTGGACGAAACAATCGATCTGTCGCGGCGGCACCGCGCGGATCGAAGTGTTCAAGACAAGGAGAGAAGAATGTACGCAATCACAGGGATTACCGGCAAAGTCGGCGGCGCTCTGGCCGAGGAACTGCTGGCGGCGGGCAAAGCCGTGCGGGCGGTTGTGCGCGACAGGAGCAAGGCAGCCATCTGGGTCGAGCGCGGTTGCGAAGTCGCCGTGGCGAATATGGAAGATGCCGGGTCGCTTGCTTCGGCCTTTGCCGGCGCAGAAGCAGTCTTCATTCTGCCGCCATCCGAGTTCGACCCGAAACCCGGCTATCCTGAGGCGCGCCGGGTGATCGACGCGGTGGTAGCGGCCCTCGCCGCATCCCGGCCGGCAAAGGTAGTGTGCCTGTCGACGATCGGCGCCGATGCCCCCCACGACAATCTTCTCACCCAGCGTACGCTGATGGAGGCTGCGTTTTCTGTGCTTTTCACGCCGGTGACGTTTCTTCGCCCCGGCTGGTTCATCGAGAATGCCCAGTGGGACCTTGTCTCCGCCCGCGACGAAGGTGTGATCCGCAGCTTGCTTTTCCCGCTCGACAAACGGTTTCCGATGGTGGCGACACAGGATGTCGGCCGGGCCGCTGCCCGCCTGATGCAGGAAGAATGGTCGGGAACGCGCATCGTCGAATTGGAAGGCCCGACCCGGGTTTCGCCGAACGATCTCGCCGCGGCCTTTGCACGGCCTTTGGGTCGGGATGTGCGTGCCGAAGTAATCGCGCGGGAGCAATGGGAAGCCTTGTTCCGAGCCCAGGGTTCTGAAAACCCCGGGCCGCGGATCAGGATGCTCGATGGCTTCAACGAAGGCTGGATCGAGTTTGCCGATGCGGGAGCCCATGCGCTGAAAGGCAGTATTGGCCTTCAGCAGGTGATCGACGAAATCGTCCGCAGCTGAAGCGGAATGGCGAAGGATGGGAAGGTGCCTTCCCGTCCTCTTTGTCAAATATCGTAGTTGTTTCCGGCACTCAGCGACGAAATGAACTTCTTCGTCCGCTCCCGCTCCGGTGTTTGGAAGATGTTCCTCGGCGCGCCGCTCTCGACGATCAGGCCACCATCAAGGAACAGGACCTGGTCGGCGACTTTCGAGGCAAGTCGGAGATCGTGGGTCGCCATGATCATCGTGGTGCCCTCGGCGGCAAGCCGGTTCAGCACCTCGACGACTTCCTCCGCCAGTTCCGGGTCCAGTGCCGAGGTCGGCTCGTCGCAGAGCAGCACGCGGGGCGATGGCGCCAACGCGCGGGCAATGGCGACGCGCTGCTGCTGGCCGCCGGACAAGGTTGCCGGCCAGGCGTCGGCTTTGTGGGCCATGCCGACTTTTTCGAGCAGTTCCTGCGCACGGGCCTTTGCTCTGTCCTTCGGCCATTTCAGGACAGTCACCAGTCCCTCCATGACGTTTTCGATCGCTGTCTGATGCGGGAAGAGCTGGAAATTCTGGAAGACCATGCCGGTCTGGCGGCGCAGGCGCTGGATGGCGTCCCAGCCGGTCTTCTTGCCGGGCGCAAAGACGATCTGCTCCTCGCCAAGCCTGATCGTGCCGGAGGTCGGGATTTCGAGCAGGTTGACGCAGCGCAAGAGCGTGCTCTTGCCGCCGCCGGAGGGGCCGACCAGCGCGGTCACCGTGCCTTCGGCGATGGTGACGCTGATGTCCTTCAGGACGACATTGTCGCCGAAGCGTTTTTCGATATGGGTGAGCTCGATCATGTGCGCGCCTCCAGGAAGCCGCCATAGCGGGCGAAGCGTTTCTCCAGCCGTACCTGCAGCGACGAGAGAACGGAGCTCAGCGCCAGATAGAGCAGCGCCGCCTCGATGTAGAGGATCAGCGGTTCGTAGGTGGTGGCGACAATGCGCTGCGCGGTCTGGAAGAGTTCCGGCACGGTGATCGCGGCGGCAAGCGACGTGTCCTTCACCAGCGAGATGAACGTGTTCGACAGGGGCGGCACGGCAACGCGCGCTGCCTGCGGCAGGATGGTTCGGCGCATCGCCTGTCCCCAGCTCATGCCGATCGAATAGGCCGCTTCCCACTGGCCGCGCGGCACCGACGAGATGACGGCGCGGATGATCTCGGACGTATAGGCGCCGATGTTGAGCGTGAAGCCGATCAGCGCTGCCGGAAACGCATCGAGCAGGATGCCGAGGCTCGGCAGGCCGTAGAAGATGACGAAGAGCTGCACCAAGAGCGGCGTACCGCGAATGACCCAGACATAGAACCGCGCCACGGCAACCAGCGGCTTCGCCCCGAACAGCCGCGTGACGGCGGTCAGCAGGCCAAGCGCCAATCCCAGCGCGAAGGAGAGCAGCGTCAGCGGAATGGTGAAGATCAGCCCGGCCCGCAGGAGCGGCAGGAGCGAATCGAGCATCAATTGAAGCCAAGGGGGCACGGGCGGGGCCTTTCAAACGACATGATCCGCCCCGGATGCCGGAACGGATCATGACTTATAGTTCAGACGAGGACGCAACGAAACCTGTCCGGCAGCGCCCCATCAAAGGTTACTTCGAAACGTCTGCGCCGAAATACTTCTTTGAGATCGTGTCGTAGGTGCCGTCGGCCTTGATATCGACGAGCGCCTTGTTGATGGCTTCGAGAAGTTCAGGCTCGCCCTTGCGGATGATGATGCCGGAATAGTCGGCATTCGCCTGTTCGGCAGCGATCTTCACCGGTGCATCCGGCTTCTTCTTCTTGAAGTCGAGGAAGGACAGGCTGTCGTTGATGGTCGCGTCGGCGCGGCCGGTGAGCACGAGCTGGATCGACTGGTCGAAGCCGTCGGTGCCAACGAGTTCGGCGCCCGAAGCCTCTGCCAGCTTGCCGAAGTTGCTCGTCAGCGACTGCGCTGATTTCTTGCCCTTGAGGTCCGGGAAATCCTTGATGTCGGCGTCGTCCGTCTTGACGATCAGCACGGCCTTCGAAGCGATATAGGGTTCGGAGAAATCGTATTTCTTCTTGCGCGCTTCGGTGATGCCGACCTGGTTGATCACCGTGTCGTAGCGGTTGGCGTCGAGACCGGCGATCAGGCCGTCCCACTTGCCTTCGAGGAACTCGGCCTTGACGCCCAGCTTGTTGGCAACGGCCTCGCCGATCTCGACGTCGAAGCCGACGAGCTTGCCGGTTTCATCATGGTAGGTGAACGGTGCGTAGGTGCCTTCCGTGCCGATCTTCAGCGCGCCGGCCGACTTGACGGCCGCAAGGTTTTCACCGGCGAAGGCCGAGCTGAACGAAACCATCTGGGCAAAGGCGGCAGCGGCGAGAAGTGTGGGAACCCATTTCATTGTCTTTTTCCATCTTTTTGGTCCGGCCCGTCTGCCGGTGTAAAGGGACAATCGCATACGGGCCGATGTATGGCTGCGCACAAAACTACAATTGTGCGGCGCATGGGCGAAGGTTTTTCTCAATTTCGGGCCGTTTCAACGTAAATTTGGCCCGCATCGTTCAAAATCAAGGCGAGGTGCCGATTTTTACGGCATATTTTCCTGTCATCCCGGATAAATCGATTGAATTCCACAAAAAGAATCGCTATGCATGATTATGACGAATTAAGCGTATTTATGCACGATTGAGCGCTCCATGCAGGCCGACCTTCTTTTGCGACAGAGACAAACGCTCATTCAGGACCGCCTCCGGCTGTCCGGCCGCGTGCTGGCGGTTGATCTGGCGCAGGAGTTCAATGTCTCGGAGGATACGATCCGCAGGGACTTACGCGAGCTTGCAGCTGCCGGCCTGTGCGAACGGGTCTACGGCGGCGCCCTTCCGATTGCGCCGGGCGGCACGACGCTTGCCCGCCGCATCACGGAAGCGCCCGAACGCAAGGCAGCGCTGGCCGCGGCCGCTCTTCCATTCATCACGGCAGGCATGACCGTTTTCTTCGATGCCGGCTCCACCAATCTTGCGATCGCGCGGGCGCTTCCGGCCGGGCTTGAGCTGACGGCGGTGACGAACACGCCGCTGATCGCCGCCGCGCTGATGGAAAAATCTGACGTCAATCTCATCCTGATCGGCGGCAAGATCGACCGGCAGGTCGGTGCCGCGATCGGCGCCAAGGCGCAGCGCGATGTCGAGGTGCTGAGGCCGGATCTCTGCATCCTCGGCGCCTGCGGCGTCGATATCAATGCCGGGCTGACAGCTTTCGAATACGAGGATGCGGAGTTCAAGCGGCTCGTCGCGCGCAGCAGCGCCTCCGTTCTGGCCGCCGCCACCAACGACAAACTCGGCACATCCGCGCCGCATACGGTCATTGCTGCACAGGAATGCACGACGCTTGTCGTCGAACATGATGCGCCGGAAGATGCCCTTGGTATCTACGGCGAGACGGGCATTGCGGTTGTCCATGCGAGGGAGGCCAGGCCGTGAGGATAGCCCATATTGCGCTCTGGACCGCCGATCTCGATCGCCTCTGCCGCTTCTGGGCCGAAACGTTCGGCGCGATCGTCGGCGACCTCTATGAGAGCGCCCGGCGGCCCGGTTTCTCCTCGCGATTCCTGTATCTGAAGGACGGGCCGTCAATCGAGATCATGCAGGGCCCATGGATCAAGCCGCAGGATGGGCAAGGAGAGCGTCTGGGTTATGCCCATCTCGCTCTGTCGCTTGGTAGCCGCGAAGCCGTCGACGCGATGACCGCGCGCGCCGCATTGGCGGGGACCCTCGTTTCTCCGGCGCGCATGACGGGCGACGGTTTCTACGAGGCTATCCTCGGAGACCCCGACGGCAACCTTATTGAGATTACAGCTTGAATCCGGCACCGGATCTTACAGGAAAACACCATGGACCAGCACACAATCATCCAGCCGCCCGCTGCCGCTCGCTCGGGCTATATGCCGAAGACGCGGCTTGCCGTGTCGTTGCTGTTCCTGATGAACGGCTTCGTCACCGGCAGCTGGGCGCCGAAGATTCCGGAGTTCAAGGATAGGCTCGGCATCGGCGAAAGCGTCCTCGGGCTGCTGATTCTCTGCTTCGGCATCGGTTCGCTGGTGCTGATGCCGATTGCCGGCGGCTTTATCGCCCGCATGGGATCGCAGAAGGTGGTGAAGGTGACAGCGATTATCCTGTCGCCGCTTCTCCTGTTGCTGACGCTGCTGCCGAATGTCTGGACGGCCGCGCTCGGCATGTTCCTGCTCGGCGGGTTCGTCGGCGCCATGGACGTGGCGATGAACGCCAACGCGGTCGAGGTGGAGAAATCCATGCGCCGGGCGATCATGTCGTCCTGCCACGCCTATTGGAGCCTCGGCGGGCTGATCGGCGCTGCCAGCGGCGGTCTGATCATGGCGCATTTCGGCGTCTACGTGCATGCCATTCTGGTTACCCTGTTCTGCCTAACGGTGCTGGCCGTCGCCTGGCCGATGATCCTTGCCGATCAGCCGCATCCGGACGCGATCAAGGAAAAGCTCAGCCTGCCGATGACGCCGCTGCCCTGGCTGATTGGTATCATCGCCCTGTTCTCGATGGTGCCGGAAGGCACGGTTCTCGATTGGGGCGCGCTCTATCTGCGCAACGAACTCGGCGCGTCCGTCGCCATGTCCGGCTTCGGCTTTGCCGCCTTCTCCGCGACCATGGCGATCATGCGATTTGCCGGCGATCACGTGCGCGACCGGTTCGGGGGCGTCAGAACCCTGCGCGGCTCCACCCTGATCGCGCTTGTCGGCATGATCCTCGCCGGTCTGGCACCCAACGCGGTCCTGGCGATGCTTGGTTTCGCCCTGGCGGGCATCGGCATCGCCAACATGGTGCCGATCGCCTTTTCGGCCGCCGGCAACATGCCGGGGCTGGCACCGGGCATCGGGCTTTCGGTGGCAACCTTCATGGGTTATTCCGGCATGCTGTTTGCGCCGTCGCTGATCGGCTTCATCGCTCTGTCGCACCATGCCGTGCATGCCGACCCAAAGGGGCATGACTGAGCTCACGACTGGGCGGTGGCGACATCAATTCGCCGTCAAACCATGATGTTGCCGTTGACAAGGCGGCTTTCCTCATCCACCTCAAGGGAAATCGCCAAAACCTGACGTGCAAGGGGCTTTCATGACGTCCGCCTTCGATTACGAACCGCAACCCCGCAGGGCCTCCGTAGCCGTCGATGTCGGTGGCGTGATCGTCGGCGGCTCGGCGCCCGTGGTCGTTCAGTCGATGACCAATACCGACACAGCCGATGTCGATGCGACCGTCGCGCAGGTTGCCGCCCTCCACAGGGCAGGCTCGGAACTGGTGCGTATCACCGTCGATCGCGATGAGAGCGCTGCCGCTGTGCCGAAGATTCGCGAGCGCCTCGAGCGTCTTGGCCTCGACGTGCCGCTGATCGGCGATTTCCATTATATCGGTCACAAGCTGCTCGCCGATCATCCGGCCTGCGCCGAGGCTTTGGCCAAATACCGCATCAATCCCGGCAATGTCGGCTTCAAGGCCAAGAAGGACAAGCAGTTCGCCGAGATCATCGAGCGCGCCATCCAGTTCGACAAGCCGGTGCGCATCGGCGTCAACTGGGGTTCGCTCGACCAGGAACTTTTGACGAAGCTGATGGACGACAATCAGGCCAAAGGGTTTCCGCTGACTGCAAGCCAAGTCATGCGCGAGACCATCGTCCAGTCGGCGCTGATTTCGGCCGAGCTGGCGGAAGAAATCGGCTTGCCGCGCAACCGGATTATCCTGTCGGCCAAGGTGTCGAACGTGCAGGATTTGATCGCCTGCTATTCGATGCTGTCTTCCCGTTCCAACCATGCCCTGCATCTGGGCCTGACGGAAGCCGGCATGGGCTCGAAGGGCATCGTCTCGTCCGCCGCCTCGCTCGGTATTCTCATGCAGCAGGGCATAGGCGATACGATCCGTATTTCGCTGACACCCGAACCCGGCGGTGACCGCACCCGCGAGGTGCAGGTGGCGCAGGAACTGCTGCAGGTCATGGGTTTCCGCCAGTTCATTCCGGTCGTTGCCGCCTGTCCGGGGTGCGGGCGCACCACCTCGACGGTGTTCCAGGAGCTGGCGCAGAAGATCGAGGGCGATATACGCCGCAACATGCCGGTCTGGCGCGAGAAATATCCGGGCGTCGAGGGCCTGAAGGTTGCGGTCATGGGCTGCATCGTCAATGGCCCCGGCGAAAGCAAGCATGCCGATATCGGCATTTCGCTGCCGGGAACCGGCGAACTCCCGGCAGCCCCCGTCTATATCGACGGCAAGAAGGCGCTGACCATTCGCGGCACCAACATCGCGGGCGATTTCGAGACCCTCGTCGGCGAATATATCGAGAAGCGGTTCGGCCAGGGCCAGGCGGCGGCCGAATAGGCTACAGCTTGGCCGTCAGCAGCCGCAGGCCCGCAAAGGCGAAGAAGCCTGCCATGGCCGCTTCGATACCGCGGCGTGCCCTCCTGTAGCCACGGTTGATGGGCGACAGCGAAAACAGCAGCGCAAAGCCCATGAAGATGATGACGCCGAGCACCATGCAGCCGCCAATCAGCACGGGCATGACATGCGGCGCGTCCTGCGGCGTGCCGAGCGAAACTAGTGTCAGCCATGAAAAGATCGCCTTCGGGTTCGTCAGATGGATGCCGAGGCCCTTGAAGTACAGACGGCGCAGCGAGGGCGGCTGCTTTTCCAGCGGCAAGGCGCTTACCGTCTCTTTGCGCATCGCCGCCTTCAGTGCCTTGAACGCCAGCCAGAGCAGATAGAGCCCGCCGGCAATCTTCAGGATGAACAGTGCGTTCCCGTAGGTGCGGATCAGCGCCGAAAGCCCCGCGGCGGCCAGCATCGCCCAGGTGTAGGATCCCGTCAGAACGCCGAAGGCAAGCGCCAACCCGGCATTGCGGCCGCGGCTGATGGCAGTGGAGATGATGGCGACGACCGCCGGTCCCGGCGAAGCGGTAGCGATGATATAGGCCCCCCAGGCGACCATCAGCTGCGGCAGGTAGGGCAGAAGAGTGGACATGCGCAGAAATCTCCGAGCGCGCGCGTCTCGCGCGGCAGGGCACCATCATGCTCAGGGCGTTCGGAAAGAGAATGCGTATTCTTGTTGCGGTGACAATTTTTCGGGCTTAAGGGGCGTCTGTTCGCTGGACACTTTCTATGGCGCTCATCCGCCCTTAGTACCCTACCCGATAAATGAAGATACGGATCAGTGGTAGGCTCTGCCGTTCCCTCGATCCGCAGGTAATTGCTTGTTGACGCAGAAGCCCTTTCGCCACATCACTTTGGAATGAAAGCTCAAAATTGGCCAGTTGACTGGCAAGCTATTGATAATCCGCCTTCTCGATCGTCTTTTGAGGCAGAGCTTGCTCGCGAGCTGCCAGCAGATCACGTCCTGTCCGGTCGAACAGTGACGGCGTTAGCTAGACGTCTTGATCGAGATGATTTTTTGTTTCGATTGGACGACGGCAGCTTCGCACAGGTTCATTTAACATGGAGTGTGGAGGCGGACCCTCGATGGCCAGATACAGAGATGTATTCTTCGTTTGGCGACTGGGAGCGTAGTGTTGCTGCCGACCAAGTCTGGACAAGTGATGATGAGTGACCGCTCGCCATCACCTGCAGATCATCTGCGGGGGCACCCCCACTCAATTCTCCGCTTTTTTAGACCGCTCGTCTTCCACTGACTGAAGAACGCTGACCCTGACCTGATAATGGTGATTTTTCAGAGGTTTGTGAACCTGCGCCGGAAAGCGGCGGATCGCGTACTCCACCGCAATTTTATCAGCCTCCGCGTGCTTGGAAGGCGTTTTGACATAGGAATGGACGCGTCTGCCGCTTCCGTCAGTTTCATGCATGACGATGACGACATCCCGATGTATGCACCCAGACAAAAGCAGGGTCGCGGCACAGATCGTCGTGACGATTAGTTTTCTCATGATTCCCCTAATTCATGCGAGCGAGTGGAAGCTATGGAATCTACAGACCGGTAATCTCGGCAGTCGTCAAGATGACAGTGCAGTAACGAGGTTTGGTGCCCCACCAGCAAATCGGGTGAGGGCCAGGTACCGCCTTTTGTTCAATGGCTTCGATTGGCGATGAAGCGAGCCGTTTCGTTGAGAATATCCGCGCGCGCGCCGAACGGCTCAAGCAGCGAGGCCGCATCCGTAACGAGTTCGGCCAGCCGGGCTTCCGCCCACGCCTGACCCCGCAACGAAACCAGCGTGCCCTTGCCCCGCGCGGCGTCCTTGCCGGTTGCCTTGCCCATCGTTTCCGCATCGGCCGTCAGGTCGAGAAGATCGTCGGCCAGCTGGAAGGCAAGGCCGATCGTCTCGCCATAGGTGCGCATCAGGCACCGCTCGTCGGTGCCACTGCCGGCGATGATCGCGCCCGCTTCGCAGGCAAAGCGGATGAGGGCCCCGGTCTTCATCGCCTGCAGGGTGACGATCGCCGCTTCGTCCGGTGCCGAAGTCTCCGCCGCCAGATCAAGGGCCTGGCCGCCGGCCATGCCGCCGATGCCGGAGGCGCGAGCCAGCGCCAGCACCAGCTCGGTCTTCTGCCGGTCGGGCAGGTCCGTTTCGGGTGCTGCAATGATGTCGAAGGCCAAAGTCAGCAGGCTGTCGCCGGCAAGGATCGCGTTCGCTTCGCCATAGGCGATGTGCACCGTCGGCTGGCCGCGCCTAACGTCATCGTCGTCCATGGCCGGAAGATCGTCATGAACCAGCGAATAGCTGTGAACACATTCGAGCGCTGCGCCGATGCGCAGGGCGGCTTGGCGGTCGCCGCCGAGAAAAGCGGTGCTCTCCATCACCAGGAAGGGGCGAAGGCGCTTGCCGCCGTTCAGGACACCGTGGCGCATGGCGGCGAGCAGCGGCGCGGGCCGGGCGATTTCGTCTGCCTGCGGCTGTTCGCCGAGAATGCCGGTGAGACAGGCCTCGATTTCTGCGGCGCTGGTCTTCAGGCGGATTTCGAAGGATGTCTCGCTCATGCGGCGCTCTTTGGCATGACTGCGCTGCCGCTGGCAATTGGATTTTACCATATCGGCAGGCACCGACCCGGCGCAGTGGGCAACGCCGAGAAAACCGTTCAATTTTATCTGCGCTTGCTCTATGAAAATTGGAATGGTTCATCAGGCGGGCGTTTCAGGCGTGGACATCGTACCGGAAACTCGGGAGGAGGAAGAGGACGTGTCTTCCAGCCGTTCGGGGGGATGGATGCTGGCGTTGCGCCGACGCTGGCGCCGGATCGCAATGATCGGGGCGGCCATCGTTCTCCTGCCGTATGCTTTGATCATCCTTTATGCTCCGAGCTTCATTCACCCGGTTTCGACGCTGATGCTGCGCGATCTCGTGCTTTTGCGCGGGTATGATCGCCAATGGGTTTCCTTCGACGATATTTCGCCCAATCTCGTGCAATCGGTGATGATGTCGGAAGACGGCCAGTTCTGCATCCATGACGGTGTCGACTGGGTGCAGATGCGCGGCGTCGTCAATGATGCGCTGGAAGGCGAATCCACCCGCGGCGCCTCGACGATCCCGATGCAAACAGCCAAGAACCTGTTTCTCTGGAACGGCCGTTCTTTCCTGCGCAAGGGCATGGAGCTGCCTCTGGCGCTGGCTTCCGATTTTGTCTGGAGCAAGCGGCGGATGATGGAGCTTTATCTCAACGTTGCCGAATGGGGGCCGGGTATCTACGGCGCCGAAGCCGCGGCGAAGCACCATTTCGGCGTTTCAGCCGCGAAACTGTCGCGCCGGCAGGCGGCCCTTCTGGCCGTATCGCTGCCCAATCCCATCGACCGCAACGCCGGCAAACCCGGTCGCGGCCTCAAGCGGCTCGCCTCGCTGATCGAGCGCCGCGCCGGCCGGTCGGGCGAATACATCAAATGCCTTTATGAGTGAGATCAGGCCTTTTCATTGGCCCCGATGGCGGCTTTCGCCTTATAGCAGAGCCTCATTCACGAGGATCGGAGAAGACTGGTGACCAAGCTCACGCTCTATGTCGGCAACAAGAACTATTCCTCCTGGTCGCTCCGGCCTTGGCTGGCTCTCGAAGCCTGCGGCATCCCGTTCGAGGATGTCGTCATCCCGTTCGATTTTGCCAACGGACACCCCAAATTCAAGGAAATCTCGCCGACCGGCCGTGTCCCGGTCCTGCACCATGGCGATGTCCGCGTCTGGGAATCGCTGGCCATCATCGAATATGCCGCCGAGCTTTTTCCACAGGCGGGGCTCTGGCCGGAAGATTCTGCCGAAAGGGCGGTCGCGCGCAGCTATTCGATGGAAATGCTGTCCGGGTTCACAGCCTTGCGTGGCGCCTGCCCGATGAACATCCGCCGGGAAAAGCGGGCGATCGATCTGCCCCAAGGGGTGATGGGCGACGTCGAGCGGATCGAGACGATCTGGCGCGAGGCGGTGGCCCGCTCCGGCGGTCCGTTCCTGTTTGGTCGCTTTACCGCCGCCGACGCCATGTTCGCGCCGGTGGTCAATCGGTTCGAGGTCTACGACCTGACCCGTAATCCCGGCTCGCTCGCCTATATGGATGCGGTCAAGACGCATCCGGCCTTTCAGAAATGGCAGGAGGCGGCGCTTGCGGAAACATGGATCGTGCCGGAAGACGAGGCCTGACCGGTTTAACGGCCGGCCATCGCGAAAAAATGGCTGAAGGGACTGGTCAAACGTCTGTGGGGCATGTATAAGCCCGGCAAATTCCGAGATTGACATCTGTTTTTCCCGGCCAACGGTCTGGCCGCGAAACAGAGTTTTGCCCGATAAGTGGAGTATGAAATGGCTGTACCGAAAAGAAAAACAAGCCCGTCCAAGCGTGGCATGCGCCGCTCCGCTGATGCGCTTAAGACCCCGACCTACATCGAAGACAAGAACTCCGGCGAACTGCGCCGTCCGCACCATATCGACCTGAAGACAGGCATGTACCGCGGCCGTCAGGTTCTGACCCCGAAGGCTTCCGCTTAATCAGCGTCGCCGACAGGCTTGATTTTGAAGGGCTGGCTTGCGCCGGCCCTTTTTCTGTTACCGGTACTTCCCCGGCGAAATAATCTTGCCGGATTGAATCTTTTCAATGGTTTCCGCCAATCTGTGCTTTATGCGCCCTGCGCGGTCATTTTCTTGACCACATCGCTGCTGTAAGCAAAGATTGATATATGCCCGGCCGGGGAGGCCGGGACGCGAAACTGGGAGCTCCTGCCGATGATTGCCGCCATTCCGTTACTGATTCTTCCGTTCATTCTCTACAATCTCGGGATGATGGGCGTGCTGGGAAGCGGCGGTGTCGCGGTTTTTGAAAACACCGTCATGTCGCTGACGATGCTGTCCGGCGCTGTCTGGACCATGAGCGTTGGCGATCTTTTGATCGTCATCGCGCTCGCTCTGCTTTTCGTGGAAATTCTCAAGGCGACGCGCATCAGCTCCAAGGCGCTGATGGATCACCTTTTGTCGATGGTGCTGTTCATCGTCTTCCTGGTGGAATTCCTGCTGGTCGCCAACGCCGCGACGCATGTCTTCTTCATCCTGATGACGATCAGCTTCATCGATGTGATCGCCGGTTTCTCCGTGTCGATGCGCACGGCCGGGCGGGATGTTTCGATCGGGCTGTGATGGGGCGCTTTCGCCAGGTGGGTTTCATGAGGAGAGTTCACCCCCCTCTGTCGGCGACGTCGACATCTCCCCCTCAAGGGGGGAGATTGGCCAAGAACTCTGTGCCTTAAGGGAAAAAGAACGATCCCCCCCCTTGAGGGGGAGATGTCACGAAGTGACAGAGGGGGGGTAGGCCTCCCAGATCTCTGCATTATCCGACGCAATTATCCGGAAATCGTATCACCCCAGATTTTCCAGCTTCGTCTGCAACGCGCGAAGCTGTTCCTTCAGTTCATCGATGTCCTTGGCTTCGGCCTTGCGCGGTTCCTTGGCCGCTGGCATTGCCGCCATGAAGGGCGAAAACATCTGCATGGCCTGATGGAAGAGGTCGGTGTTGCGTTTGACCTGTTCTTCTACCAGTTGCAGCGGAACCGAAAGGTTCTTGCCGAGCGGCGTATCGCCGAACGCCTTGTTGATCTGCTCGCGCATCTGCACCTGCTGGTCGGTAAAGGCCTGCATCGAATGCTCGAGATAGCTCGGCACCACCAGTTGCATCTGGTCGCCGTAGAACGAGATCAGCTGGCGCAGGAAGGAAATCGGCAAAAGCGTGTTGCCGGTCTTGGATTCCTGCTCGAAAATGATCTGCGTCAGCACCGAATGGGTGATGTCCTCGCCTGATTTCGCGTCCTGGACGGTGAATTCCTCTCCCTTTTTCACCATCACCGCGAGATCGTCGAGTGTGACATATGTGCTTGTGCCGGTATTATAGAGCCTCCGGTTGGCGTATTTCTTTATAACGATCTGACCGTCGTGTTTAGCCATCTGGGTCTCCTCCCCATGCTCCCGTCTTTATTGAGTTTTTTAGATTACCCGTAAAAAACGTGTTCTGACAATCTCTTTGTGCAATGCGGCGACGCAGGTGCGAAATTTCGTCTCGCGCCGGGATTGTGGAGCGAAACGGCGAGAGTGTTCGCATCATGGCGTTTGACTTGCGCGATCAGCTTTGCCAGTCTTTAGCAATTGCGAAAAAGAAGAACGAGGAAACATCTGATGAGCACTCCCTCCATTGTCATCGCCAGCGCGGGCCGAACCGCAGTTGGGTCGTTCAACGGCTCCTTCGCCAATACCCTCGCCCATGAGCTTGGCGCGGCCGTCATCAAGGGCGTGCTGGAGCGCGCCGGCGTCGACGCCGCCGAAGTCGATGAGGTGATCCTCGGCCAGGTGCTGTCTGCAGGCGAAGGCCAGAACCCGGCCCGCCAGGCGGCGATGAAGGCCGGCATTCCACAGGAAGCCACCGCCTGGGGCATGAATCAGCTTTGCGGCTCCGGCCTGCGCGCCGTCGCGCTCGGCATGCAGCAGATTGCAACCGGGGATGCAAAGATCATCGTTGCCGGTGGCATGGAATCGATGTCGATGGCGCCGCATTGCGCGCATCTGCGCGGTGGTGTGAAGATGGGCGACTTCAAGATGGTCGATACCATGATCAAGGACGGCCTCACCGACGCCTTCTATGGCTATCACATGGGTACGACGGCGGAAAATGTCGCCAAGAAGTGGCAGCTGTCGCGCGAGGACCAGGACGTGTTCGCGCTCGGCTCGCAGAACAAGGCGGAAGCCGCCCAGAAGGCCGGCCGCTTCGCCGACGAAATCATTCCCTTCATCGTCAAGGGCCGCAAGGGCGACATCACCGTCGATCAGGACGAATATATCCGCCATGGCGCGACACTGGAATCGATGACGAAACTTCGTCCGGCTTTCGACAAGGAAGGCACGGTGACGGCAGCCAACGCCTCCGGGCTCAACGATGGCGCGGCTGCGACATTGCTGATGACCGAAGAAGAAGCCGGGCGCCGCGGCATTCAGCCGCTGGCGCGCATCGTCTCCTGGGCGACGGCCGGTGTCGATCCGCAGATCATGGGCACAGGGCCTATTCCCGCCTCGCGCAAGGCGCTGGAAAAGGCCGGCTGGTCGGTCGCCGATCTTGGGCTCGTCGAGGCCAACGAGGCCTTTGCGGCACAGGCGTGCGCCGTCAACAAGGACCTCGGCTGGGATACCTCTATCGTCAACGTCAACGGCGGCGCCATCGCCATCGGCCATCCGATCGGTGCCTCCGGTGCCCGCGTCCTCAACACGCTGCTGTTCGAAATGAAACGCCGTGGCGTTTCCAAAGGCCTCGCGACCCTTTGCATCGGCGGCGGCATGGGTGTCGCCATGTGTGTCGAACGGTTGTGACAACCACCCGCTAGTCAATCGCCCCGGCCCCGTGGGCCGGAGCAGACTTCACGGCAAGAGCCGGAAGAACGGCGTTGCGCTTCCGGCGCAGGCATCGAAACAAGAATGGTAAAAAGGGGAGAGACGGATGAGCAGGGTAGCATTGGTCACCGGCGGGTCACGCGGCATCGGCGCGGCGATATCCATCGCGTTGAAAGCGGCGGGATACAAGGTCGCGGCAAATTATGCGGGTAATGACGAGAAGGCGCAGGCCTTTACCGAAGCCACCGGCATTCCGACCTACAAATGGGATGTTTCGGATTACGCAGAATGCACCAAGGGGATTTCCCGGGTCGTGGATGATCTGGGCCCGGTGGAGGTGCTGGTCAACAATGCGGGCATCACCCGCGACGCCATGTTCCACAAGATGACGCCGGAGAATTGGAACGCCGTCATCGATACCAACCTCTCCGGCCTGTTCAACATGACCCATCCCATCTGGACCGGCATGCGCGACCGCAACTTCGGCCGGGTGATCAATATTTCCTCGATCAACGGTCAGAAGGGCCAGATGGGCCAGGTCAACTATTCCGCCGCGAAGGCCGGTGATCTCGGCTTCACCAAGGCACTCGCCCAGGAAGGGGCCGCCAAGGGCATCACCGTCAACGCCATCTGCCCCGGTTATATCGGTACGGAGATGGTTCGGGCGATCCCGGAGAAGGTGCTGACCGAGCGCATCATCCCCCAGATCCCTGTCGGCCGTCTCGGCGAACCCGAAGAAATCGCCCGTATCGCGGTGTTCCTGGCGTCCGACGACGCCGGCTTCATCACGGGATCGACGATCTCCGCCAATGGCGGTCAGTTCGTGGTCTGATCAAAGTCGATCATCCGCATGCCAGCGGCGCCTTCACGGGCGCCGTTTTGCGGTTCGGAGAAGGTTAACGCGCCGGCGTTCCTGTCGTGTCCAATCAGGGGTTATCCACGGTTTCCTATGGTTAACAATTTGATTTTACACAACATGTCGCGGTGAACAAACCGGGAAACAGACTGTGTCTGCGATTCGTCTCCGATTCGTTCCCGCTTTGGTTGAAATATTAACGGAGGTGCAAAAATTGGTTTAAAACCGCTCTTGATGCACGCTCGTCGTATCTTGCTCACGCTTGCGTCTGCGGCTTGACCCTCTCAAGGTCCGGGCCGCTCTGCTCGGAAGATTTTGCAGCGGCTTTGCAAAGGTAAATTTTCCGCATCGGCCCAGATCCGAATCTGGCGAAAGGCAACTTGTTCCTATGGGGCGATTTCTGTTTCTCCTACCATATATAGTGGAGAACAAACAGGGAAAGCCGCGGCATCGCGATTCGTCGCCGATTCGTTCTGCCTTTGACCTACGCTGTCACTCATATTCCTGACGAGCCCGTCGACTTAAGGGGCATGGTTAATTTTTTCTGAATAATCAGTTATTTGGATTCTGAATCTCGTATGGCCCATGCAACTGGTTGCGGGATTGTTCGACGAGATTTCGAGCAAAAATGCTAGATTCAGCATCTGGTGCGAATCCGGCTCAAGAAATCAACATCTAGCGGTGAACAA
>Ga0307515_10003253_pt1 | contig 34379 bp, 40 predicted proteins | sample 17_EM_MG_FD_194513 | JGI IMG/M metagenome (GOLD analysis project Ga0307515, IMG submission 194513) | Populus trichocarpa ectomycorrhiza microbial communities from riparian zone in the Pacific Northwest, United States - 17_EM | ecosystem: Host-associated > Plants > Roots > Unclassified | place...
CAGGCTACGTTTGGTCCGCGTCAAGAAATCGGACCTGTTTTTTTGGGGGAGGCCCAAAGTACGTCCCGTTTTGTTTTTTTGTCCTTATTCCCTTTTCACCGCCGGACACTTAAGGTTGGCGTGTGACCTGTAGGGCATACGCTGGGTATATATAGATACCGGCGTAACAGGCACCTGTTTTTCACGTTTTTTGTGAGTTTGAATGATCCATGAACGGCCTTGTGGTGATCTGAATCACCGGAGGTCGGTTGACCGCCTCCACAACCTTTTACAGGGTCATACCAGAACCTTATCGTGGCCTCTGTTCGACTCCAGGCCCCGGCGGGGCATCGGAGAGTGGTCTATACAATTACTGGGCTGCGAGTACGCGTCCGGCCTTATCTGCGAGTTCGGTTAATCAGGCATGATCGTTTACCTGTTTCCACCCTCGCATGGGGTCTGACGAAGGGAAACTGGAGGAGAATCACACACCCACGGATCATGACCTCCAACGTCACCTTCACCGACCAGCCCGTGCATGTGGACACCGGCTTCTCATACGCGAACTTCGGCAAACAAATCGTGCGTGAACGTTTCGGATTCAGTGTTCAGTGTTCAGTCCAGCGTTATTAAATTTCTCCAACCTTACCACCGTTATATCTTCCAGGGTCGCCCGGAGTTGACCGCGAGAGATGTGCCCGTATTCCTTTCGACCCTTTTCGAACGTTTCCACGCATAGAAGAATAAGCACTTTTTCGGTGGATCCAATGAGGTTTAATTTGACGCTATCTCCATGCCCTGTACCCTTCGTTTCTCACACCACCGGAGCATTTAGGGGCGTTTCATACCACAATTTACCTCTACGGTTTGGGGCCAGAACCCCACGTTGATTGCTGCCGGTTGATACCCATCGAGGTTGATTCTGTGGCCATCGGCGGACTCTCACAGTGTTACACGGAGATGCGACGACCTGATTCAGTGGTTTCTGTTCCAGGGGATGCATTCACAGACACGGAATACCTCAAGGTATCGTTTTACGACGCTGGATTTTACCAACGCTCCTGTTCCCCCGTTCGTAGATATCAGGTTAGCCCAGCGGTTGTTTCATTATTGTGACCGACCATCTGACTCCAGCAGATGTGTCAAATAGCTCGTCACTCACACCCTTTAGCTATGGTCCCAAATTACCAAGAGAAGGTTCGAGAGTCTTGCAAGATGGTCCACGATTAGCATGGGCTGTGCAGTGGCCGCGATTGTCTTCTGTCGCCGGATCCTGGGTCCGCTGACTGAGTCTGGTGAGTAGAGACATTTCAGGCGTCCTCTGCTGCCTTACTGGGGAGAGGTTTATTCATGGACCGGGATATCAACAATTTAATGCAGCGTAACTGCGGCATCCTCGATGCTAACTGCCATCCGGCAATCAAGTGAGGAATAGGTCACGTTTCCCGGCTAGTGGTATGCATTGGAAGAAGCTAACGCCGGATCCCCGTTTCGTTTTCGGCCATCTCGTTAATTTCCTGAACTAACCGGTGGTCCGAGACCGACTCGGCGTTCACCCTGGAGCCCAAAACTTTTTTGATCCTCTCCTACGACGTCACAGAGTTATCCGTGGGCGATTCTGAAATGTGATCCTTTGACAAGGGCCATTATGTCGAGGCATTTCTCGAGCGGAGTTGGAACTTTGTATTTTAACGGGAATCAAGGTGCGGCACCGAGCTATGGATTGATGGACTGGAGTGGCCCGGTCGTCGGGAGTTCAATGAGGTGGGAGGAAGAAGACTAGGTTTCCGATAACAAATCTGCTGGTTGGAAACGGACTTGTCTCTCTCTTGTCTTTCGCCTAAACGAATATACCCGAGCGATAATCTCTGTCCACCTCCGCCAATCAAACCTTTACTGCAAACCCTCTCTCCTCCTCCACCGGCCTATTCATCTCGCCCCCTGCACCTGTGACCACCTGCCTGTTGCGAACCTTGCTTCCTGCTGCCTCCCAATTAGGAGCGATCAATCACCACGGGGAATTTGTCTAGGAACATCATCAATATTCATTCCTCGGTTTCAGATCTCGACTCTTTTCACCTATATAGACATTCAACGGCGTGGTAGGTTTGTATGTGATATGCCCGGTTGCCCCGTGCTGCATCTCGACGCGCTTGGGATGTTCTGAATGTTATTACGCTCCAGTGCCCCCTTTTTTCCAGTTACCCGAAATTCACGCGAATTTGTCAGACTGAAGACCGAACCCCCATCGTGTCACCAGGATGAGGAGCGCTTGGGTGTGTGTACTCATTGGCCCCACGGACCAAGTCGCCGAACCATCCCCCCCGATCATCATATTGATCAATTGTCCGAAATAACGCTCCCCCAAGCTATCTCTAGAACCCCGGTGCCCAAGGAAATAACAAAAAAAACTAATCGGAACGCTCGACGTATAATCGGGGGGGGGGCAGATACATTCTCGCTTTTGGAAATTCTCTTCGCTTCTCGACTAACAAGCCACACGCGTTGTTCTCACCAACCGAAGATCACCTCACCCCCTCCCCACTCAAGTTGTCAGGAAAGAAAGAAAAAACCTGGCTTGCGCTCGAATTGCGCTTGTATTTTACCCGGGGCTGATCATCTCTTATGGCGTATATACTCCCGGACGTCAGAGGATTCTCCAATTACGTTCAGGCCGTTATCACAAATTCCTGGCCGGAACTAAAAGCACGTTTCCCCACTTCAGCTTCCCGCTGCGTAGCGCTCGCCTGGGCTTACTGACGAATGGGCTCGCGATATAAAACGAGCGATCGCTGTCTCACACACAGACGTCCATACACATGCAAATAGAAGAAGAAAAGAGGGCCCTGGGCTATAGATGATAAGCATTTCAGAAGAAGAAGAAGAAGAAGGGGGTTAGAGAAATCAGCTCGTTCTGATGGCGTTTCTCAATCCTCCTCACCAACGGAGAGTTCATCGTTGCACCACCTGGTGCCCAACCACGTACCGCACTTTTTTTGAAAGAAGAAAACAGGGGCCGGGGCCTCGAGGACACTATACTTTCGCTTTCAACCTTCCTGAATAGGATTTCCTTGTTCCCAGTTTGTCGTTGACTCTTCTGGGTTTTTACGAAGGGGCTTCTAGCGTCCCCCCTCCCCCCCACCTGTCCAAAAAGTTCTTTTTTCATTTTCCTTTAGACCCACTGCCACCAACATGATGCGGCGCTATGTGGTCAATGTGTGTGGTCAAATTTCGTCAAATACGCCGTTATGTGGTGGGCGCTACACGTGCCCCGCATCCTGGAGACAAATTCCTGGCCTTGAAACCTGGAATTTTACGTGAGAGTTGATGGTACAAGGAAGCAACGCCCTAGCGATGTCCGACCATATCCACCGGCATGGGCAGATAAGACGCAGAAGGCCCGCAGTTCGATGGGGTGATTCAAAGTTCAATGACACGACCGGTACTCTGGGAAAAGTAAACAGATTAAGAGATGCTCCGCCGAACAGCAACGTGGGCGTCCTATTCGTTAGACTGACAGGACGGCGCCGTGGGTCGTCGGGGATCCTTCCTAATCTGAGCTCATCTACTTTTTTTTTTTTCATGTACGACACGCGTTGGTAGCCCACGCTGTAGTTGTATTGATGTAAGGATTCCCCTCATCAACCCATTCCACGGTGAGAGTAATGAAAAGCTGGGGATTCTTTACGTTTTTTTCTTTCTTTCGTTGGACTCGTGATGGGCTTTCCGCAATAGGGAACAGGGCGTTGGGGGATGATCTCGGCCACTCAAATCGAAACAGGCCGCGCTCATGCTATCGTACTGCGGCATCGATCATCGTTTTTTCCTCGGACCGGGGCTCTGTTTTTCCTGATCGCCCTAACGAATATCATCACCGTCGTCTCACACGGGGGGCCTCGACCAGATTGATAGGATTCGGAGAGTGACGTTCGCAAGCCACCGCAAGTTGCATGAGGATGTGAACTTCGCGGGATTTGTCTACCCCCCCGCTATTTCGGATATTGAGAGATGGAAACAGTTAGCCTCGATGGGTGCCGGGCGGGGGGAGCGAGGAGCATACGTTATGCCTGGCGCCTTCTACGACGACAGACGATAGTGACGGCGAGCTCCTCAGCCACCCAGCTATAGATCCGTCGAAAATCCAGTCTCGCTTCCGTGCAACGGAGGAATCGAATGCTTCCACTCCAATTTAGTGCGACTAGCCATCTGAAAACGCCCAACCAGTGACACGCCCCGTCTAGTCTCCCGTTGCAATAGAGAACTCTGGCACCCTCGTTCCAAGAGGTTTCGAGGGTGAATGTGGGTCGTAAACGACAACTGATCATGGGTCCTGACGAATGATCCGTAAACCGGAATAGAAAAGTTCGCCGAGACCCCAGGGTCCGGCCGAGGAATCTGATCAAGTGGGTTGGATGGTCAGCCACGTCAGAATGGTGTAGTGCCCGGTGCGTACTCTTGCCCCGGTGGCGTAGAGGGTTGCAACGAGGCTCTTCGACGTTCTTTTACGTCACGACCTGAGTATGCGGGGTTCTTCGGTGTTCACGCTCAGCCGTCAGCGAATTTCAAGGAAATGCATGAACTCTCCAGTGGAACGATAAGTCTGTTCGCGCATGTTGGAAAATTTTGGTTTAGTTGGCAGATCGTCGTGATTTCCGACTCGCGATCGAGGAAGCGATGACGAGATTGTGAGTGTTGGCCAAACAGCCACCTTGACGGCCCACACGATGTGTTTCGTGAGGATACATGCGCTACAAGCAGTGACAGAAGCTTGGGTTTTGTGTGAACATACAGTGCCTTGCGTTCGGAAAGGGTGTGGTGGCAGGCGATATACAACCGGCGTCCATGTTAGGCGCTGTTTGCGACCTGGTTCCCTATGGAGGTGGAGTCGACCGCCATCTGTCGCAAACCCGCATCGACGACTCGAGAGTTCTGGTCCAGAATCTCTATTGCGACTTTCCTACGCCCACGGAGATTTAGCTCACAACCAGCGAAAGAAATGATACGCGTTCCAACTCACCGCATACACGCCACCCGTTATGCGGAAACATTCCTCCAGTGGTGCCAGAAACGGTTGAAAACACGGCAAGAAAACGGCGACATCTCGAGCAGCGATTTCCGTGGTGTCCTATTGTTGCGATGAACCCCCTGCATAATTAACCCCAATCCTGCGATAAAAGGTGACTCACGACCACCCACTGAAGTTTCGGGTAGGAGAACCCGACCTCGACGAGCTGGTTGATGTGGATCACGTTTGTGGTCTGGCCCGGTTATACTGGTTAGGCACAAACTCCCCATCGTCTGTCGCCATGCATGGTCCTGATAGGGGGGCAGTCAGTCAGTGGGGTACATGTAGAACGTCCTAGAGGTTCGAAATACCAATCTATGGCATCCTTGTCGAACAGGCTGTTCTCTAACGCACCGCCAGGGCCTGTTTATTGCGAACGCCAACTAAACCAAGCATGATAATCAGCTCGAACGCACCACCACTGATCAGAATAGCCACATCGCCCTCGGCTAGTTCTTTCTGGCTTTCCACGAAGGTGCAGGATAGGTACCTCCCGCTTACGTTGGCAGACCCACTGTATGTCCTGCGGAGAACCAGGCGAAAGGAGGAACAGTCGTGCGTCTGATTAGCTGTGAGAAATAGCGGTGATTTTTTGACTCGCATAGAATGCTTCAGAAATGCACGATGGACCAGGGTATCAAAGGCACCTCTGGCCGAGGTGTGCGCAGGGCTGTGCACTTGTTCTCCAGAACCCAAGAGAGTCTGCATGTTTGGTGCTGCCAAGGGGGCGGCTGGCGAGCTGGTCCCAATACCACGCCACTAACCGCGTTTACGCCGCAAGGAGAATCGGCAGGGTCGGGCACAACATCTCACCCGGCCACCGGACTGGCGGGGGTATCAACAGTTTGAGGTAGGCTCCGTGCGGAGAGTCAGGCTTATCATCATCAGAATCACCTCGATCGTGGAATCCTTTGGGATGGTAGATTCGGTCCGGGCTGCTATTCTAAGCTCTACTCGTTTCCACGTACGCCGGAATCGGATCCGCAACGCGTACAATGGGATGGTGCATCGTTATCTATCGTCTTGAGGACGTCTGGGTCGAGATGAGTCTGTCGACCCAGGAAGCGAACGAATCAACCAATTCATCAGGTGGGTTACCCGTCTTGGTTTCGTCTCCGGGCCTGTACTTGCCCGTTTTCACTGAACAAAAGGGTGCGAATCAATCAAGTGAGGCTAGGAAGGCTTTGGTGGGTGTATTGAACAAACCTAACACCCTCCACAGGCCAAGTTCTAGAGCGTCCCCGCCCAGATCAGCTTCGACGTCGTCCCCAATGATCGCAATCTTCCCAGCCGTTTCTGGATTCTCGGGCAGATTAAGACTGGAGATTACGAGCTGAAAGAAAGTCCGGGTCGGCTTCCCAACCACGATCGCTTGGACGTCTGCCGCAGACTCAAGCGCGGAAACAAAGGGACCCGGGCCAAGGGAAAGTTGGTTTGAAGAGTTGCTGATATATTTTGCCTTGTGGGTCGCGATCAAAGGGGGTGATTCCGAGCCGGTGTATGGTGCTTCTCGTTTGAGAATGCGGAACGCAGTGGTGAGGACATCGTAGTGAAAGTGTGGTGGAGACAAGCCGACGACCACAGAATCGTAGCCTTTGTCCTCGGTTTGGTCAAACGATTCTGGAACGCACTCTTCCTTTGCTGAGTCCGATAAGAGGAAGTACGGCCTGGTATAGCAGAAAATATGCGATAAGAGAAACAATTAGGCGAAAAAAAATAACAATCGGTGAACCTCTTCAATCCGCGGTCTTCCAGTAACTGTCTAACTGCTCCTACACTCGTCCAGACTTCCTTGCGTTCGGTTTCCTGAGGGATGTCAAACCCAATCCGTCGAAGGTTCTGACATAGCAAACTGGTAGATTCCTTGCTTGTGTTGCTGCAAAACCTAAAGGGGATGCCAGAGGCTCGCAGTCTTTGCAAAGCCTGAATGGCACCTGGCAACGGTGTTGACCCGATGTGTAATGTGCCGGAGAGGTCGATAAGAAGGGCTCTGATCGGTTGAGATGACATAGTAGGAGTGGTTTGGTGGCGACGCCGGAGGTAAACAAACTCCTACCGATATCCTTCGTCAGGTGTACCAAATGATGTAGTACACAACAACAATGGTCGTGCAGCTCAAAGGTTTGCAAACACAGACATGATCAGGAAACGGCAATTACATTTCCCAACGGGGTCCGATAGATCCAGTCTTCTCTACTACATCCATCCCCTTCGTAACCCTCCCGCTGACCATCTAACCAGGAAGTTTCGTCGAACGTAATGAAGGATTGGAATAGCTTAAGAAGCACCATGCAGGATCTTATACAGACAATACGACGGTTGAGCTCGAAGTTTTCATTCATCCGTCGTTGCAGTCAAAGAGAGTCCAGAAGGGAGGGTCGTCATAGGCACAATAGGAAACGTAATTCAGTAATAGACTTGATGCCTGTACCGCCGTACTTAGAGAAGTCACTACCCTGGAGCATAAACTGGGCCCAAGTTCGGAGGGCGAACCTGACACAACGAGACGTAGATCTTTCCTAGAACCCCTCTGTAAACATCAAGTCCTGGTGACCGAATCCGTCCTGACCAGTAGCGAGCTCACGAGAATCCCGAGTCGACCCCAGTCATTGCCAAAAAGAAAGCCTGGAGATGACCCCTTCAGCAGGGTGTGAAAGGATGGCATTGTCAAGCCGTGTGAGTCGCCCGCGACCCAAGCTTTCCTAAAGTCCCATAGGAAGGACGTTAACGAGCGAACACCTACGGCCCAGCAGGAGAAAGCAGACCAAAATAAACTGGTAAAAGTACGATAGATTCCTTGAGACCCGTCGACCAAAGTTGCAGGATTCAACGGAACGCGACCCCATTCGCGAGGGAAAATGCAAGAACCGATCGCGAAACGCATAGTAGGTAGTAAGGTGAACTCGAACGCCGCCAGGCCCAGCACCATCCCAGTGGAAGAGGGGTAGCAGGGTCTTCAAAGCGCGACCTTCAAATGTCATGAGGGTTTGAAACCAAGGCTGCTGATACGCAGCCGTGATCTCGGTCATCCCAAGCTTGTCCTCTCCCATGACAATCTACAGTCTCTACATCTTCGATCGGTCAGTCCAATCCTCCTCACCATCGAGAGGGAGACTTACGATTCGCGTATGTCCAGGACAGACACTGCGCCTGCGTGTACTACCAAGACTGGCATCGAACCCGAAGACCCAAACCGGCGGTCCCAGGCGGGACCCTCCCAGCAGTCAACAAATCCCTCTCCCCGGTAACCATAACCGGCTCTCACGTCCAAGAAGTCAGTCCACGGAATGCGCTGTCTATCAATTCCGGGGTCGTGATTGCTGTGAGCAACGATGACCCAAACTTTACCCAACATCCAAACCCCCCGGCGTCTGGGGTTGGAGGGCAACCTCCTACCGGGGGAGGCCAGTCGACGGGACTTTCGTTCGACGAGGAAGCTAAGCTCGTGTACGGCGTCGTCCTTTCTCTAAGAAACATGGTCAAGAAGCTCTCTGGAAAGTAAGTCTCGCCTCTTACTCACTTCTCTCGTGTGGATGGGTCATGATTGGGTGTTTCATTTAGAGACGAACAATTTGTCAACTACAAGACCTCGATGTACAAGCTTCACCTTTACGAGACGATATCTGGCTACAAGTTCGTGATGCTCAGCGATCCAGAGGCAGACACTCTCAGAACCACCCTCCATTCTATTTACGCCGGTCCATTCCTCGATTACGTTGTCCGCAACCCCCTCGTATCGATGGACTCCAAGGATAGAGGGATAGACAACGAGTATTTCCGCGCCGCAACAGACAGGGTGGTGAAGAGCATCCCATTCTTCTCGGTATGATTATGATATGTTCCCGTTAAGGCTCATGGACATGGTATATAGCAATTCGAAAGCAGCTGAAACGGAAGTATACTGTACACTGTACATGCGAGATTAGATACAACATGAATAACGATGAAGAGGGAGATGGATGTGAAGAACATTAATGGTGTTGTGCGTTATGTGTGCTGTCGTGCCAATTCCAAGGTCTAAAGTAAACAAGTGATAAAAGTCGGTCGGTCGAGATCAGTCCACTTCCATATCCGTCAGCGGTGAACCAGGGTCTTCAGGCCCAGATCCGTCTGCCTTGCTCTCACCCTCGTCTTCGAACTTCTGACGGAGAGTCTTCATTAAAGACTTCTTCATATCGTTCTCCACTTTTGCGCTCTGCTCATCACTGTCACCAGCAACCGCCTCGTCCAGGTCGAGCTTCATCTGACCGAGCCTCAGCATATCTTCCTCCACTGTGCCACGGGTAATGAGTTTGACGACGTCAACGTCGCGCTTCTGGCCGATGCGATAAGCGCGGTCTTGGGCCTGTCGGTCATTGTGAGGATTGAAATCCTGGTCAAACATCACGACGACGCTGGCGGAAGTCAGATTGATACCCATTCCTCCCGCCTTCGTAGAAAGGAGGAAGATGGTGATCGACTCGTCCTCGTTGAACTCGTCGACCAGGGACTGGCGGACATCGACTGCGGTGGAGCCGGTCAACAGTAGGTACTTGATTTTTCTGTGTTTCAGAATCGCCTGGAGGATGTCCAACACTTGGGTGAACTGCAAAGGGAAAGTTAGAGTAGGATGTAGAGAGCGAAACTAGGAGACGCGCTTGAGAGAAGATGAGAACACGACGTTTGTCCGCCATATACCCTTTCAAGAGTTTCAGGAGAGTCTTAACCTTTCCTGCCCGGAAGTAACATTCTGGATCCTGAAGGAACTTTTGCGTCGACTGGGAACCAGCATCAGACCACTCAGAAGCTCGACAGCCAGTTCTACGGACCTTATAAGAAGCCATGTAGACTTGAAGCTCCGAGTCTGTCATGACTTCGAGATCCTCCCGAACGTACTGGAAGACCGCACCCCGCGACTTGAAATCCGGTTCCTTCAAAAGAACTCTCGCAATGGATGTTACGGTTTCGTCCGTGAACAACGAGCGGAACAACATGGGATGGGATGCCGCCTTCCGCAAGTCCATCAGAACGTTCGCGCTGTTCTCGACATACTGCTTCTCCTTGCGAGCGTTTGCTTTGCCTTTCTTCGGTGCCTTCTTCCCCTGTTTGGTTTCTGCAGAGTCCGATAGTTCTTCAGTGACGTCTATGACCGTCTTGCGTGACCTCCGGAGGGCATCGTTGTATAACTTCTTCTGGAGCGCAGTCATCTCGCACCATTCAATGCGCTCGATCTTCTGAGGGAGATCCCCAAGAACCTGGAAAATTGACCATTAGAATCAAATGGCCTCGTGGATCGAACCACACACTTGATCCTTGCGTCGACGCAAGACGAATGGAGTCATCATTTTCTTCGCCCTGGTAACCCGCTCCTTCGCGAGCATAGTGACCTTGGCGTCGCCCTTTGACTTGAAGATCGTGCGAAGAGACTCCATGTTTTTCGCGAATTTTTCGGGAAGGATGAAGTTCATCAGGGACTATCGGGTTGTAAGTTCTAACGTGGTAGTGAGTCACAAACCCCATGACTCACCACTAGCTCTTGAAGGTTGTTTTGGAGGGGGGTGCCAGTTAGCAGTACCCTCCACTTAGCCTGGTATTTGAGAAGGCACCGATAGCGCTCGGATTCAAAGTTCTTTAACATATGACCCTCATCGAAGACGCATGTCTGTCGGTTGAGTGTTAGACAAACCACTCCAGTGACCGATCTGGTACCAAGTACGAACCTCCCAAGGAATTTTCTTGAAAAACTTCCGATCCTTCTCATCACCTTGAGCAAGGGTGTACGTGGTTATCAAGACCTCCCATCCATCCTTCACCTTAGTTCGTGTGGTATCGAGGAGTGTTTGCCTGAGCATAGATCGTTCTTCTTTGCCAGCGTAGTAAGCCTGAACGGATATCGTAGGTGCGAACTTTGCGAACTCCCGACACCAGTTTTCCAGGGTGGACGATCTGGCACGGAGTAAGGTAAGGAGATCACAGCGGACACATAGCATACTTACGGAACGACGATCAGGTGAGGCCCGTTTATCCCTCGTTCTTTCAACAGGGCAAAGAAACTGATGACCTGCACGGTCTTTCCGAGACCTAGACACCCACGTAAGAGAATCTCACCAGGGGATCCAGGGGGGATATTTACCCATTTCATCTGCCAAGATGCAACTCAACTTCCTGTTGTACAAGAGGTGGAGCCAGTTTACGCCAAGCAGCTGGTACTCTTTGAGCGTAACGGAGTCGGATAGCAGTGATGGCTGAGAGAGGAACTGGTCATTCTTGCCCGCGTTGAGAGACGCACGGGATCGAAGACTCAAAGCGCCGTCTTCTTGGAGGTCGTCTGCAAGAGCAACCGATCCCTCTCGAGAGGCGACTACCTTGTCCTTGTCAGATCCTGTTGCGGTCCAAGCAACAATCGCAGCCTTGAGTTTTGTGCCAATATGTTCACATTCCTCGAGAATCCGATCCACATCAGCGTAGCCCGCCATGATGTCAACCGTGTCTTCAAAGATTCGAGGGCTGATACCAGTCGCCCCGCCCTTCTTCTTTGTTTGACCTAGTTTGGCGTTGACATCCTCCGGCTGTTTGAACGGCCGGACGGCAATGATCTTCGCAGCTTGTTCTCCCGTGACGCCTAGAAGCCAGGCAAGTTCGTGGAGTTGTTCAGTGTGAAATGGGGACACTTACCAGTAAGCTCCTGCAGCTCTTCGGGCTTTGAAGTGTTGAAAAACTTGAGCGCACGGACCTCATACTCTGTGGGCTCGACTAGAACAGGGGATGACCGCCTGGAATCGTCCCCCCCGCTACCTTCTACTTCTGAGTCGGAGTCCACAATTCTCTTGACACGTTTCCTCCGAACGACGATGACGGGACTGATGGGCGAGTCGAGTTCTATTGGGGTTTTGACCTTAGACTGGGACTTAGGTGGTGGGGTTACTGGACGTTGGTGCTTAACGTCAAGGGCGAGTCGATTGGCATAGATGGAAGATTTCTTCGACTTCTCCTTTACAGCAGCCCTCTGGGCCCTATGAGCCTCCTCAACTTCCTTCACACGACCGGTGGTAGACGATTCCGAGCGGATGGATTTTGCAGGCGATACAGGCTCAGGAACCCTAGGTTTCCAGTTTGGATTCTGTAGTAGCCGCAAGGCTGCTTCTTCGTTACGTCGCGCCTCCTTCCACGCCGCATCGATCAAGTCCGGGGGGTACTGCGGGTTGGAGACCCTGAATCTTGTATAGACTCGTCTCTCCTCATCATCAGTGGATGAGTCAGGTGGATTGCCAACGCGCCGAAGTGAACTGGGGGGTGCATTCGAAGGAAGCTCTGAGTCATCTGACGATGACACAACACGGCGCCGTTGGGCAGGCCTGGATATTTCGGGAGAGCTGAGGGTCAAGTCAATCGGATCAGGAGACTGTGGTCCTCGGTTGATGCGCTTGCGAGGGCGGGAGTCGTCGGAAGGGCCATCCACTGAGGATAGTGGTCTGTGGGCGTGTGGACGGTAAGATTGTCCGTTGGTAAATCCGCTTGGCGCGCTAAGCGCGTCATCACGGAAATATGGAACTGGATTGTTAGAGGGCCGCGATTGCTGCCACGAAGGAACAGGCACCGGGGATCTTGGAGGCAATTGGAACCCATTGGCCTTTTGCTTGTGCTGGGGCGGAGAATAATTTGGATGAGAAGGCCCAAGGGGAGAAGAGTCGGGGACGAGTATTTCACTGCTTGACGCCGGAGGAAAGTTGACATTGGCGAAATAGCGCGACGGGACAACGGGGTCACGGGTGGCATCGCGAGACTGAGCGGGCTGTTGAGGATAGTGAGAGGGATTCGTCGCAGACGATGAGGAGGATGGTTTGGGCATTGAACCGCCCGCCTTGCGGAATCTAAGAGCTTCTAATGCTGTCCGCTATCGGGAAAATGTCAGAGGGGACGACGATGGCGACGACAACGAATGGCAGGCGACAAACCCTATTATGCTCGCTCTCAGCATCTACAGACATTTTATTCTTCCGATATCTTAAGACTCTAAGGGGGACACCTCTATATGCTGAGTCAGTCGTTATCCGGCGGGTTCCAAGGGGGGTCGTTGGTGGTGACGGATAAAGGCGACTCAGTTGTCACAAAAAAAGGCTCACGCTCCCGTCGGAGAAAGAAACCGGTGGCGGAAGATGAATTCAACACATGACATTGGGCTGCTAACAACACAGGGCAATACACATCCTACACATAAAGGTCTGAACAACAGTGGGGGATATCCGGTAACATCAACCATACGTTCTCATATGCGTGGGCATGATGGGCGGTGTCCCAAGAGACAAGAGAGGGAGCAATGATATGGGGAAAGACAGACAGGCGAAGAGAGGGGTTGGGCCAGGGTGAGAAGTTATGTTGATTAAGGCGAGGGATGATATGGGAATCCTGGCGGGAAAGGGAGAGTTGTGGGTTTGATACGACGATGGCTTAACTGTGCTGGGCGGATGAGTGCAAGGGAAGTGTCAGTATGATGCCAGTAACAGTTGTCGGACAGAGATAGGCACAAGAACGTATTGTTGGTGCGGGTGTGAACGAGGAGGGAGATGAGTGGATAGGACGTCAGGATCGGATGGGCGACGTTTTATGGCGGGGAGGAATGAACAGCAATGAAGGACTGAGGACGTTGAGAGCGACGAGGGCTTTTAGAACGAAATGGGGCTTCAGAGTGAGGTCAAAAGCAAATGCGGGCACCAGTTTCCACGTAGTAAGGAAAAGGGGAAATAGAGCGATGCATTGGAGTTATGCGGGAGCGTAGCAGGTAAGCGGCAAAAAGCAAAAGCAAGAAGCGACAGCGTGAAAATAAGGCACCAAAGCGCACCCCACTCAGCACACGCTCATCGATTCGCTGAAACTCTGGACATGGTGGACAGAAACCGCTTGGAAGTGAAAACCAGACAAATATGATAAGAAAATCACGGGCAGATGAAGGCGAATCAAAAAATTTGGTAAAAAAAAAGATAGGGGTATACCGCAAACCACTCTCCATTCGTCGCTTCGGGCCAGTAAATGAGAAACTCATTGAGGTGAACGATGCAGGAGGTAGCGACACCATTGGTGCCGACGAAGAAACTCTGCGGGGCGGTTCAACCCCAAAGCAGTGAAGTGCCCAGATCGCACCCAAAAGGAGGGACTAGGGAAGGGGGATGATGGTCGTTGGGAGACAAGAGGTGTCGGCAATTCCCGTAACGCCGCTGGTCTATCTCAAGCCGCTGCCGCTGCGGAAGCATAGGCATCTGATTGGAAACGCGTACGCAGCGGCCACATCTTGTCTCTTCCGCTCACCATGGCACTCGTCGTCGATTTGCTTATAATCGCCGTGGCATTAGCGGTATCGACGCTCATCACCGTTCCTATTACTGGAGCACTCGTTCGTCTACGAGCGAACTACAATCCCAAAGGTCTTCAACTCGATGAAGAGGGAGTAGTTCACCCCTACACCGGACCGCAACTCACCTCGTTCTTCGGTATGCTTGCCAGGGTCAGGAGGCTTGAGGTGCGCCCACGGTAGACCATGGCCGCGGACACGCTGATCCCAACATTATCTTCGCAGGGATGGCCCGGGTTGTATAAAGGATTGAGTGAGCGACCCATTGGCATATCTTCCGCAGTCTGCTGATGATCACGAAGTGCCACACCTGATTGCGGCTGTGATTATGACGGCCTTTGCTTTTGTGTTCTACGAGTCTTCCGGACCGCGTCACCACGGAATGGCCAACCCCCCAAGGTCCGGGCCACTTGGCGTCCTGATGTACAGCATCTTCTGGATGGTCATAACGCTTCCCGCGATGATTGTTAGCTATCGGTAGGGTTCTATCCACCAACTACTTGGAGTGAGAAAATGGCTAAAGGTGGTTTACAGCTCCATAACTACACCCTATAAACTCCCCTACTTTGCTCCCAGGTACTCCCTTCGCATCCTCCTCACCCCTACTGAGAGACGGAAACCATGGTTGCTTTACCTCACCCCTGGTCTTCTCCCCGCCCAACTCATTGCCGTCACGTATGGCGCCTTGGGTCTCCGAACCCTTCGCCATTTCCTCCTCCCGGGTTACCGCCCCGGCTCTGACCTTCCAGAAAGCTTCACCCCCTTGCGCTTCGGTCTGTACTTCATCGTGGTCGTTGTGAGCACCGCCATCCTGTGTCCGCTTGAAGTTATCGCTGCCAAACTCGCGATCCAACGCAACCATGCCTCCGCCGAGCTCAACTCGGTTCTCCAAGAGGAGGAGGGGGACGCTGAGGAAACCGTGGAATATGCTGGTACAGAGGAGGATGTCATCGGGTGCGTCCCAATTCCACCGTAGTCGTGATGCTCCATTGATGCCGTGCCCGCCCAGGTTACGCCACGAGAGGGACCCATACATCGGTCTGGTCGATTGTGCCAAAAGGATAGCACAGGAAGAAGGGCCCACGGCCTTGTACAGGGCGTGGTGGGTAACGATGTTGGCTTGTATTGCGACCGCTTTCTCGACTTAATCCTGAAGTATCACCGTGACCAAGTCACACTCTGACAAATGAAACGTTGCATACTCACTTCATACCCACTTCGTGGTCACCGCGTGACAACCCCGACCAGCCAACCGTCCATAAGCCACAGCTAGGTGACGTTCACACCTGTGTGTATTCCAGCCATTTAAACGAAGTCCCTGCATCTTCGATCCGGGACTTTCACGGAGCATTGACTTCAGGGTAAGTCGAACAAGCCCGTGTTTTTTCCCTTTTTTACAATCGTAGCCTATAGGATTTGATCATTCTCGGACGAGTTCCTCTTGAATCACCCAGCACCTCAAAGTCACCCAGCACCTATTCGAATGCATTAGGACCCTTGTGCCCGTTGCCAACTTCTTTCGAAGTTTCACATTACGAGCCGGAGAAGCGGTGATCTCTTGGATGAACTTAGCTCATAACTCTCCCCTCAGTCTCTTCAACCGCTGGGAGATAATTCGTTAAGTGTGTTGACAAATGGACCAAGCGAGTCGTCCGGGCCCTAGCACGCAACTCCGGTGGATATCAGACCTTCATCAATATTAAGCGTCCCCTGGTTTCCCGAACGGTCCGTAAATGGTGCGCATCATATCTTGCACGCTAACTGAATAACAGGGCACACATATAGTTCAGAGTTTGTCCTTGAGCACCGAGGTCGCTACCCCTCATTGCGCACCCACAGGCCCCCTACAGGAGCTCGAAATGTTCTTCCACGTATGTGGTCTCGCTGTGGCTCTTATCGCCCTGACTACTGGCGGCGTCCTGGAGATCCGGAAAAACTCGCAAGTTTGGACATTTATAAACCCGTTGCTCCACCCATCTCTTTCCACACCCAGGCATCTCACATTCGACGACCCCAAGCAGCCTTGATAAATGTAAGAAAGAACGAATGTTGCCGGTTACAAGGCTAATCGGGGCTTCTTTCTAGACATCTTCTACCCAGACACTCACGTGTTCAAGGAACCCCCTGCCAAGTTCATCCATGCAGATGGAAGAAAGCCAACTCCGTTTGACTCCTCTCACGTCCGATCGCACGACGGTCACATTTTTTAGATCGGAGCCTCCCACAGTGCAGAAGCCGCTGGTCGTGGTTTCCATCATGGTTCCGAAGATAATGAGGAGGTTCAGACAAGCGTGACGTAGATACGCCAGAAGCAACATTATACAACCATAACTACAAAACGAGTGTGCATAATAACCGCGCAAAATTGCGTAGACAGGGCTGCCCATCTAACAATCAGGCGTACTGCAAGGGGCCGGTTAAACGAAGCCATGGCTCAAGGAAGTAGAATGTAACCTACCCTGGTGAACGTGCCCATGGTCATGAATGTCTCCTTCCGCTTGGGTCCGTCTTTAGAAATATACAGAGACTTGACGGTGTCGCTCATGTTCGCCTTGCGTTTGGTTTCCTCCTCAACCAGGCTGGCGGCAACCGCGCGTGTGGCACTCGAAATACCCGCATTGCTGGAGTTGACCGTTGCCTTTTTCTTGGTGGAAGGTTGCTCAACATCAGCAGCTGCCTTCCGCTTCTTCCCTTTCGTCTTCGTGGGTTCCGCAGCGCGCCGCTTGAGCATGCTCGCACTCATGATCGCCTCTTCTTCCGGGGATGGGTTGAGGGTGAGCACATCTTGTGATCTGTCGTACGTTGTACCACACGACGGGCACAATTGGTACTGTTTCTCCGAATCTACGGGGCTACCTTCGTTGGAGTCACCCCTAGATTCGTCCTTCGTCGAACCGTTGCTGGCTTGGGAGACGGTCTTTAGGCCTGCCTGGGAGAAGACACAACCACACGTAGAAATGTAAACGAATGGGACGGAGCCGAGCATCTCCTTGAAAGTCAAAGGGCACACGAATTGGACCTTGAGTGCGTCGCCATCGATCGGGGTGCTCTTGTCCGGAGATGGGTTGTGGGTCAGCTTCAGAACTTTGACATCCTATCCATCAAGAAACTTGGACGTGAATGATGCAGTGTAGAACAAGGGGCTAACGGATGTACTCACCTTCAGAGATCTGATGTGGCCACATATTACTTCCCCATCCCCATACGACGACTTATCCAAAAGGTACTCCAGGATCGCATCCTTGTTGTAGAGCTTTCCGAGTGCACACGAAACTATGGGTTCACGTAATACCCGCTTTGGAGGAATGAGAACCAGCGTGGCAGCATTACGAAGCGGGTGGACAGACCTTGGAGAGAGCGCAGAAGAACCACCTTGCTCGAGTCTGGTTTGCCTTATCGGCTTGCTCAGCCTGCGAGGCCTACGGTCAGTAAACTCAAAGGTAGGTTAAACACATTCGTATACCTTGGCCTTGGTGCGGACGAGGTCGCGGCGGTCAGGAATACTTCCACCATCATTACCCATGGTGGCGGTTAGACTCAAAGAGGCGTGGCTTCCGTAAGGCGAACTCCGATCTGGGTGTTGTCTCACATCCAGCTTATACGGGGGTCTTGCGTCGGGGCCGTCCCAGAAACGACCAGACGGCAGCGAAATGCTGCAGGAATTAACTCATATGGACCGCATTACACAGCTACAAGATGAGATACAAAACGTATGTGGTCCTAATCCTCTCCGCCATAACGACAATGAATCCAACCAGTCGTATTTTCCCCAGCTCTTGATGATAATGGCGAACAGCATAAACTACCTCACCACCAGGGCAAACTTTACTCAAGTTAGCCCGCAGGTTCCAATCACGAAGCAGCGGAACCCAGATAAGTTTGATGCCCCGGATGTGTTTGAAGGTATGCCACGTTTGCTCCTGGTCGCGACGTGCTCGAACCACCCAGGCGTCTTCGCGCGCCCGTAGCCAACAAGAAGGAGCTCGCTGGGGACCTAGCTCTCAAGGCCAGACAGATCGATTACCTCATCCAATCGTTGCCCCCGCCAGAGTCCGAGGAAAAACAGGCAGGTACTTGTGTTGACGCCCTACATGCCACTTACAATCCCCCAGGCTGAAAGACTACAAGCGCTGGAAAACCAGATGGCCGAAGCCAATGAGGAGTATGTCCGTGCCGTTCGCCGCGCAAGTAAGTACCGCGATCCGCACTCGGAGTACCCGCGACCTACAAATCTTAGAATCGCTGCACAAACAACTACGGGAAATGCTGGACATTATGCTCGCCGAGCACGACATGTTACAGTATGTGTCCAAGTAGGCACGGTATACCATGGTGGCTCTACGATACCCCGCTGGCGATGGAGAACAGTTAGTTAAAAGTACACTAGACTCGATTCTATACGAATACAATGCAAATACAATAGTTGATCGACTACACCGTCATGTTTAGGTAGGAAGGTCCGAGTGCGAGAGAAAAGCATGTGGAGTACTGAGAATGTCGTTCTGAGTTTCGTATCGGTCCTCCAGCCCGCTGGAGAACTCGTTGTGGTAACCGCCCAAATCTTCCTGCTCCTCTTCGATCGTGTCTACCGCTGGCACAGCCAATAGATCGGAGAGTCCATTTTCTACCACCGCCAGCCATTGTGCAAGGTCTTCCACGATATGGGCCAATTCTGCATGGGTGTCGTCATGGGACCCCATCAGACCGCCAAGATCTAGAGGTCGAATCGGTGGAGCAGAAGGCTTCCCGTCCATCCCGTCGACCGCAAAATTTGGCGATGGTTGTGAGAAATCCAAGGATGGGGGCGGGGAACGTGATCGTGAACGGGATGCGGGCTTGGTCGGGGCCGGTAGCGAACCCGATAGACTGGAAGAAGATGGGTTGTTCCCTGGGGAATGGTTCAGAGGACTCGGAATCGGACTTGTCTTGGTGTTGGTGGTTGCAAAAGCCGAAGGGGATGGCGGGAGCAGATCAACCATTCCCAGCTGGTGTTCCGATGTCAAATGGGGAACCTAGGTGGCGGTTGGAGAAGTGAACCACGGGACGTAGGAACGTGGTGGACGAACCTTCAGGACATCCTTCAAGCCGGGAACATTCGGCGAGAGGAAATCGCTATTACCAGTGACAGAGTTACCGCTCCGCTGACGCTGCCGAACCAGAGGCGGTACTGGAGGGAGCAAAGGCGGAGACGGCACGGTCTCCATGACTGCCACAGATGCCTGCCTTATGAGGTTGGGTTTTAGCGGAGGGGGTTTGGATCCAGAGTGTAACCCATCTGGGGTACCGTTTAGTGTCGGACGTAGAGGCTGTACAACGTTTGGCGCAGAACGCGAGGTGGACGGACTGGTCCGTCCCGAGGGGACGGCATCAAGAGAGTGGGTGGATTGGTGGGTGGGTGAGGTATGGATGCGGTCCAAGGAATCGAGTGTGGGAGACCGCCGGCTCCTCTTCGAGAGAAGGTGTAGTGGTCGCTGTGTACTTATAGGCAATCCATTGGTCACCGGGAATCGGTATTCGCCAGGAGAAGGGAAGATGTGCCCGTTCGTGTCGGAAGTGCTGCTTTTTGATCTTTTCCTTTCGACAGGGGTACGAAAGGAGTCCTGGATGGGGGTTGGTTCCCCCTTCCCGTCATCTAGACGAGCGGACTTTTCGTCAAGATGAAGGTGACGTGGCGTAGAAGGTGATGGGAACTTGGGTGAAGAAACCTTCGGTGAATTGGTCTTCGGTTCTGGTGGGTTTTCGATGTCTGTAGTTTGTTTTGGTCGGGGAGGGAAAACAAACCCAGCACGATGAGTATGCTGGATGTCGTCGTCATTGGCTTCACCTAGACGTCTCGGTTTCCTGGCCGTTCGGCTTTGAGCTGAGATCGCAGCAGTTAGTAGTGGAGGTGGGGCCAGTGTGGGTGGGTACTGGAACGGGATAGGGGTAGCAGGAGATTCGTTGGGATCCAAGGACTCCTCTGGGAAAAGGCACCTCAGCGAAACCGGAAGCTTGGATGACTGCGCGGGTCTGATTGTAGAAGCCTGCACCGGAATCTCCGAATCAAGCAGGCCGAGTGAAAATTCTTCATTTATTGGCTCCCTTGATCCTGACATACCCCTGACAGTATCGAACTGCCATGCATCCGGTAGTGACGATGAACGATGGTCGGGCCTATTAGGGGATTAAAATTGCTTTATTGGCAGAAGAGGGTAAGGGCAGACGCACTGGTCTTCCCCATCTTCCCAGCCAAGCGGGTCGGCGAGACTGGTCCTGGTACCTCCTCCCTCACTCCAAGCGTCATAACGAATGAGTAATTCTTTCAGAATAGCGTTGGGAAATTTCCCTGCCATCTTGATCCACTTCGTTTTGGAGAGCTCTTCTGCTGGAAGCCGCTGTAAGGTTGTCAATATGCTTTTCACTGGTGATTGTGGATGCGCTCACATCGATTGAAGATTCCTTTAAACATAGTGCAACGAAATCCCGCATGTCCTTGCTCCCTTCCCCTTCTATCAAACGCGGTGCACGGGTCCTTGGAAGGAGTTGTAGAACTCGGGCTGCGTCCAAGTTCGAGTGTGGGGGGCTCCCCTTTGCCATCTCGTAGATAAGAATACCCAAACTCCATATATCCGCCTTCGTGTCGTAATTAGGGACAGCTTGTGCGACCTCGGGAGCCATCCAGTACGGGGTTCCGATGAACGTGTTCCGTTTGCTCGTAGCTGTCGTTAAAAGTGCAGACACACCGAAGTCACAAATCATGACCTTTCCAGCTGCCGTTATGAGGATATTGGCGGCCTTGATATCCCGATGAATAATCCCCGAGCGATGGAGGTAGGCCAAGGCTGCAAGGACCTCGCGAACGACGATGACTGTATACCTCTCCTCCACGATTCCATCCGGACATGCCTTCATGAGCGTGCGCACGCTGCCACCCTGGGCGTACTCCATGACGATCCAAACGCGGGGCCCATCCAAAAAGCAGCCATAGTACTTGGTGACATTCGGGGCGTCGCGCAGTTGGGTCAGGAGAGCCACTTCGCGCTGAATGTCTCCAACGTCATCGTCCTCGGTGTCGAGATTTATGATTTTGAGGGCGACGATGTTTCCGGTTGCGATCTCAACGCCTTTATGTACGGAGCCATACGCGCCGCGGCCGACGGTTTCCAGACGCTTGTAGAGTTGGTGGACAGAGTAACCTGGCCGAGACATTGGTCAATGGCCGACCGGAACAGGCGACAACGGACGGACAACGGACGGGAACACACCGATCAAACTGTCGGGCGGACCCTAATAAATCTGATCGCCAACCACGACCATCCGCAATCATGGATGGGAACGTAGACCACCTACGACTGGCTGCTGACGGTGAATACGACGACGCAGCCTCCGAGGGCTCTATGACGAGCGCAGACCCCAAGTATGAATGGTTTTCACCGCATATATCCAGATATCAACGTACACTTCAGGGATGAAACTGTTGGGGGCGTCGAAGCCCTTGTGCTGTCTTTTTTGACACAACTAGATAGCGCTCTCAACCCCGAGACAATCACAGAGGGTGGAACCGTTCTTGCTCAGCCAAAGCCAAAGATCGAGCTCCAAATTGCCAACCGGACTAAACAATCCCAAGACGGGTACACATCTGCGCTACCCTCAGAGTTTTCGGTCTAAACCTGGGGTTCAGTACCACTGTTATGCGCACATTGAGGTTTCCCCAAAGGTTGAAACACGCGAGCAGCCGGCCACTTGGTATGTCGCGACCTCGTCATTATTCGCTCTTCGCTGATTCCGCCCTTAAGCCCAATTGTTCAGAGTAATGGATATCGTTCACGAAGCGGTCATAAACGAGCCCCCCGTGACGAAACGGTAACCATGACAGCAGCGTGAACTAACATTACCGCTCTAATTCTCATACAGAGACATATATTACCGACATGTGTCGTTATTCAAAACGCAGGCGACTGTCGACAGAGTAAGAGGACAACGCCCTGTGTTCACGATTTACTAAGTCGCTGGGATCTGCAGCTCGTCGACGATCTGGCGGCGACATTCAACGTGGGGAGGGCGGATCTAAATGTCGTGAGTAACGATCGTACGGGCTCCGAAGCGTGTGCAGGTCTAACGCGACGCAGCGGGCATCACCCAAAGGACTCCTGTGTGGATCTTGCATCCAGATTAGGCTCGAAGACGGCAATGTGATTACCCCTTCGGACAGTGAAGTACCGTTTGTTTCATGATCCTGGTCACAACCGCGACTTCTTGACCCTACTTTTAGGCTTGCCTGATCCCCCATGCGGAAGACATCGCAATCTTTGATGTTGATCCGCAGCTGGCATGGGTACTGATCGTGGAAAAGGAGGTGAGCACGAATGACCACATCTGACAGCGTTTCTCATCGACCTCCATCTTAACATAGGCGGTGTTCCAAACCTTGTGTAGTTCGGAATTTACGAGGCTGCCCGAGATCGGCAGGGGTGTCATTTTGACGGTGCGACGAGACGCACATACCCATGGTTCACGACTATAGTTCCTACAGGGTAAAGGGTTCCCGGACGTCGCGACAAGAGCTCTTGTCAAGACACTGGCCAGCAATCTCCCAGAGACGTTCGAATTTTTTATCCGCTCGCCACTTCTCTCCTCGTCTGATCGCTTTCGCGCTCCAGGATACCCATCATGGCACTGGTTGACGGAGACCCATCCGGTCTTAGCATCCTCTCAACTTATATGGACGGTTCGACTGCAATGCGACATGAGAGCGAAAAGCTCGCAGCAGGCGAGAGGATCAAATGGGTTGGAATTCACCTCAGCGAACTTTCAAGGTGGGCCAGCATGCCAATGCCCTCAGATGTTCGGGTATTGATAGGTAACCAGATTGGGTGTAGACAAAGACTCGCTCTTGCCCATCACGAGCCATGACGAGAGAAAGGTATGTCTCAGGGTATTCCTCGGAGGGCAAAGAAGGCAATATCATTCAGGCCATGAGCATGTTGTTACACAACACACCATATCCTTATTCATGGAGGTAAGTTATGAACGTCCTTCGTGCACCTGCTCAAGTCTTGGGATTATTTCAGAAAGGAGCTGGCCCATATGTTACATTCCCGTCGCAAAGCGGAGATAGAGGTCCTTGCGAACACACACCCCAACAACTCTGTGCACTCTGGCTGTTTTGGACAACCTCTCTTTTCGTACTTGGTCAACAAGATTTCCGTTTCTCTCGATGAATGTAATTATTAATGAGACGCATCTTGTCGGATCTGTCTGTCTGGCTCCAGAACTTTGGTGGAAAATGGCAAATATTGATGTTCAAAGAGCAAAAGGGTGATGGCGAAGTAGGCACATTACAAAGGCGAGAAGCGTACATTTGTCTTTTATGAGAATGGGAAGTGGATCAGAAGAATCACATTGAAGGGATGAACAAGCAAGTAATGGATGAATGATGGAATTGCGGATGGGTGAGATGGGTGAGATCCACTGTAGTGGTGGGGGATAGTGATGTGTCGCAGGGTGAGTAGGATAAAATGTACGAAGTGTACGGGGGGAATGAGAATGGGAAGGGGATCGCACACGGTCCAAGGAACCGAAGGAGATGAATACATGGCAAGATTAAAACATAGTTACCTCCGAGCTTGGGTCCTCCAGAGTTTTTGTCAGGTAGCAATGGATCAGTCGTCCTCAGTCATGTCTTCAAAGCCATCCGCTTTGATCGTCTTGCTTTTAGAAAGTGCATCGACGTCTTTTCGGGTGTCCCGCAGCTCCTTGTTCCAGATGGCTCGCAATTCCCCTTGCTGCGTATCCATCTCCCTGTCCTCAACAACGGCCTGTTCAGAGACACCCAGCCCCCTCAAGATTTCGTCTGTCCTAACACCCTCCACGAAAGCGACAGTAGACAATGAGCTTGTCTTGATCCCACAGCTGAAGGACGTAGACCGCCCGAGAGTGCGCCGACCGGTCTTGGAAGGGGTCGAAGGACCGTTCGACTCTCTCGCGACGATTCCGAGAGTTTCCAACATATTGATGATATCGGCGAATTCGGTTCTGGAGACGGCTGAGAAAACGTCATTGGACTTGGACAAAAGCTTCACATAATAAGCGTGAAGCTGTGTCATATCAAGGGCAGACATGTGAGGAACGGTGTTGGAACGTTTTAGAGCTGACTTTCTGGGGGTAGCCTTCGATGAGATCTTTACGGGGATGGAAGAGATGAGGAGGCCTTGTTCCTGCCTCTTGAAAGCAAGCAACATGGCCAGTAACGACAGTCGTGCTTGTAACCCGAGTCCAGCGATCTTGGTGACGACCTCACTTGAGCTGGCAGCATTTGTGTTGCGGGAGGCTGACGAGGTGGCAGTGGACGCGGGAGAATATGACTTGAGGGCAGAGATAATGTGGTTCGGAGTAACTACAGGGACTGGTCCATCGAGTGTGATGTCAGCGGATGCTTTGGAGGCGGAGTCGATGGCACCGCGAAGGACTTCAAACAATGAACGAACGTCTCCGGCTTGAGCGGCGATCTTCTTAGAGAGGAGTGTGAGGGAGGTCTTGGGGAGGAACTTCTCCGCTTGTTTCAGGTGCACTGTATCATTGAACAAGGGTTCGAGCCTCGTCGCTAAGATGTCCACGAGCTGCTCGGATGTATACGGGGAGAAATGTACAGTGGTCACACCAGCAACTCCCTGAATATCGACCTGGGATGAGGTGGACGTGAGGGTATGGGTGTTCGCGATTGAAATGATGCGGAGACGGGAGGGGTGGGCTTGGGCAACCGAGAAGATCGAAGAAATCGATTGTGGGGATGAAGCGATATGATCAAGTTCATCCAACACGAGGAGGCTGCGATTGTTAGCCGAGGTTATTCGTCCGAGTAACCCAAAAACTTACCACTTCGAGCCGGAGGCAGAGAGAAGTTGATTTACTACATCAATCCCTCTGGTGGCCTTCTTAGTCTTCACCTTTGTAGAGGAGAGTTCATCGGCGAGCCTGGACCATAGGAAGTCGACGTCATTCAAAGCCATGCAGTTGATAGTGATGACCGTGAAAGTGGGCGGCATGGCCGATTCAGAGATGACCGAATTGACGACAGCGGTCTTTCCAGTGCCGGGGGACCCCGAAATGTACAAGGAAGTGCACTGTACGGGTGCGGGGTTCTTGGCTTCGTCCACGAATGACGTGATGAATTCGCCTATGAGCGCGCGTTCTGTGGCGCGACCTGACAACGGCAACACGCCATTCGATGTGGACCTAAGGAGCGCACGGGCGCGAGCATAGATGGGCACAAGTACGGACGGCGGCGTAGGCGGAGGAGTGGCGAGCGTCAAATACGAGAGGGTGGCAGAGGGGGTCCTAGTTTCTAGGTTAGAGGTCGAGAAGTACCTCCGAGGGGCTGTGAGAGCAGTAAAAAAATCAGACACACTTGGACGACAGTCAAACGCGGGCTGGGAACTCACTTCGAGCATTCCTTGGAGAGGTATGGTTCTCTGTGGCGGTTCTCCTGAGTCGCCTCGGGGACGGCGACTCTGGCAAGGGTGGAATGTTTTCCTTGTTTCCATCGGGATTCAAGTCAATCGATGTGCTGGTGGTCTTGATTCGCTTCGCGGTCGGAGTGACCTCTGGGGTTGGTAGATCCCGAGGACAAGAAGGAGAGTCGGAGGAAGACTGGGATCGTTTGCCAAGCACGGAACCCTGCATGACTCGCTGCGATGGGGAACGCAGCGCGCCCAGGGTATTAAAAGATAGTTGCACTGGTGTAGAGATTGAGTGCACTGTTCGTACACCGCGGGGAACGATGTCGACGACGAATAACGCGTCGTCGATAATGGTTGTGGTAGAAACTGAGGCTCGGTCCGGGTAGACTCAGCGCTTTTGACCACCGAGGGAGACCTGGCGCGTAAGTCACGTGTGTATGATACACGGCTAACGCGTCCACCACGGCGAATCTAGTTTTACAAACAAATGATTAATACTACCGGCCCCTTCCCGTTCCAGCTCCTTATCTTTCAGCACCTCTAGCATCCGAACCTTGATGGACGGTCAACGACGTAACTCTACTCGCGGGGGTTCAACGTACCAGGCGTGATACTCTTCGCTTGAATGCCGAGTAAAGTTCCTCTAGCGTAGACTTGGCTTGATACTCTTCGACACGTCCACGGCTGAGTTCCCCGGCCAATACCCCCAGTTCCATCACGGTCTCCAAACACATCCGCAAGGCATCGCCTGCAGCCTTCTGACCCGATCTCAACAAGTAGGCAATCAGTATATCGTCTAGCACATCAGAATGATATCGCGCGAGCTCGAATACATCGGAGAACCTATGCCCGTTGTGACATCCATTGGGGGTCGAAAGCTTGAGTAAGAGGGAGTCGAAGTGCCCTCGGATAACCGTGTCATAGACGTATGAACACAATTGGGCAACAAACGTGTGGACCAGAAACCTGAAGTGTAGAAATAGGGTGCTGGTTTTCGCCAACGTGGCAAACAGTGGCTTTTTGTGCGACCGCGAGAGCCGGTGCAGCATTCGCACGACGTTCTCCACTGGAAAACCAATTTTAGAGATTTTTTTTCGGATGACGTTCACAACCCACCCCGAAGAAGCCGTAAATTGAACGCAAAGACCCGCTGATACTTCGAGAGAACATCGGGCCCAACCAAAATCCGTAAAGGCCGAGGAGGTTGGTACTCCATATATAAAAAATCTAGAGCCCTATGGGAAACCGGGGATAATCGGCATCGGCCCGTAGAAACTTTTCACGGGAGGGAAGGGGAGGCACCTACTCAATTGCTATCACCGAGTCAGACACGCATGATCCAGGCAAAAAAAAATCCGATACGCACAGGAAGGATCTAACCACTTGTTTCGGCCCTTCCCACTGGGCAAATCTCGGATCGCGAACCCAATCCTCCACTCCGATTCCTCGTATGCACTGGGGGTTGTCACCTTGTGGTTCGTTCTTGGCCGCATCATCTCCATAGCATCGACGACGACCGTACGAAGGAAGAAGCTGAGGTCCGCACCACCTGGTGGCCAGCTGTCCTTCTCCAGTAGACTTGCAGAAAGGCCAACAGGCCAGACCTTATCATCAGAAACAAGTCCAGGGGTCCCTCTCTTGTTCCCTCTTGTAGCCAAGGACCAAGCGTTCCTTTGATCGCCCGACTTCCAATCTTCAGAATCAGAAAATAGTGCTGCAGACAGTTTGGACTTGAACGAGTGAGAAGCAAGTAGTTGATATGATCGAAGCACGGTGAGATGGGAATGGATGTGTAAGTCAACCATGGGGGTAGGTGAAAGAGAAGCGAGCGGAGTGAGAAAAATGTCCAGGACAGCTTGGGAGAGGATCGAAGCTTGTTCAGCCAATGGGCTAAACACGAGATTTGTGAGATCGCTGATTGTTGGGACCACTGCTGGCAGACGCTCGGGGAAGTTATCTATGAACGTCCTAACTGGTCCCAATAATGAGGGGTTGGTTCCACAAGAACCCGGTTCCAAGTCATAGACCTGTAGCCCCAGGAGCTCTGGTTTGTACTTTACTCCCCCTTCAATCGGGCCCATCCGTTCTGGGGTTGTAGGTGCTGACAGCCCTGGAACCGCGGTTTCGAGAGGCCCCCCCGACCATGCCATTTCGACTTCATTATTGGCCCAATACCACTCTACCAGCGAACTGTGAGCCGGTTTTGATAGAAGAGGGTGGTCTGGAGATGCGTCCTGAAGGATCATCAAAGATTTCTGTGCACTGATGAGGGAGTTTTGGAGGGGTGTTGAGATAAAAGATGGGTATTTTTGAGTCATAACGTCCGAGAACTCGAGATCCTCATATTTGTCTCCGCCATCAAGTTGGTTCCTTTTGGATTGCTGGTCCAGGGACCGCCAACTTCCACTGAAGGCGATAGAGGAGCATATCTTCTGGAGGTAGTATCGGGACGTCAACGTGAGGATGAACGCAACCGTTGCATTAACGAGCGTTGGTGAAGAGCGTTCGAAATGGCGGAGGCAATGTTGGTAGATGGCAGAAAGAAGATCGATGTTGTCAGGTATGGGAGGATATTGGTCAGGTGACAGATCCACCCCCTGGGATGCGTTGTGAGGTTGATACTAAGAAACTGTGCGACGCACTCACCCGTTCGCACACGTCGGCACATGCAGTCAACATATATGCAACATCCTCGCACACCACCCAAATGGCGTTCAGAGAGGGGGTTTCATCCCCGTCCTTTCCAAGGTAATCCATCACTTTTGCCCGAGCAAATGCAAGCAAAGAGTCGAGCGCGTGAGAAAATGCGTGTTGCGTTGGGCTCGCGCTGTGAAAGTTCGATTTGAGATAGGAAGGCGTAAGGATACGATCAGATGTACCTCTGGCCCAATGACCTCACGAGAACCTCCAGGCGTCTCGAAAGTGTTCCTATTGTCAAGAATCGAGATAGACAACTAAAAGTCATCAGGGTCAAATATATTTGAAAATGAATGATGCCAACCTCTGCGTCGTCGTTTCGTCTCTCCCGACGATCGACAGTATCCCGTTCCTGCCGTGATGTACCCCTCTCAGGATGAATCGCTCTTGTTGAGGACTCCAGACGTGAAAGTTCGAGGTTGCGCCCATCAGCGTCAATCTAAGAGAAGCGAGGAGCTCCGATTGTTCCACATATATGATTTCTGTCGCGGTGTTTGAAAGTTGCGGTCTGACGCTGTCCGGGAGCATGGGTGGGGATGATAGTGAAACGAGATTGTTTGTATGACATACAAATGGCGAGTAGCGACAAAAATACGACAGGCCTGTTCTGAAAGGTATGGCGAATGTACCGCGCCCAATTTTTGTAAGGGCTGCCAGGTGTCCCATGACCGAAGATTAGTCTTGGAGGTGGATCAGAAAACCTCAGGTTTTGGGCCAAAAAGATCGTACCGCACGAGCAAGGTCCATATCGCAAACCCTCTCCCACAGGTTCGCTGCGTCACCGGAGTGAAAAGAATCAAACGGGGATTGATTCGCGGCGCGGTCTGCCATTTCTCGCCTGTCCAAGAGGGATGATTGAACCGGAGGCGCCTTGAGATTGTCAACTAGCTTTAGCGTGTCCATGATTGTGTTCTGTGGCTTGTCCGCCAGCCTCGGGACATAGAAGCGCGTATTTAAAGGCGGCAATTCCGCCGCGACGCGGCCTGGAGGGAAATCGTGCGCGTAGTTCATTAAAAGGCGCGGGGTGTCACGTCACGTGCTCTCAGTCACAGTCCGGCAATAACTTGTGGCGTCCCTCCCTGCTGTTCATCAATTTCTTGGATCATCGCCTGCCTCGTACCCTGGGTCACTTCCACTCCCCCGCCTTGCTCTGTTCATGACAGCCATAACTCACGCTCCTCTTGTATCACGGACCCCTTCGCTCCCTCTTCTAGACTCGCCTGTAAGGCTGAGACCCACCACCAAACGTGCTCGGTCGCCTGTTCCAGCCGACCAAGGCCAGGCTCAGGAACATGCGATCAAGAGACATAAATCGTCGACCACTGCCAATGTACCTACGGTCTCTGCAAACGAAAAGGAGCGAAGGAAGGCAGGAAAGTTGGAGAAGGAGGCGGTTTGGCGAGCAAAGTACCTAGAACACTTCCCTCGGTGGATATTCTTTTTCGACTCCGACGGGTTCGACCAAGATACCACCGCGACGCGGAAGAAACTAACCCGTAGTGTCCAGTCATTAGGCGCAGTGAGTGTCAATTGTTTCCATCAGCAGCGATCGGCTCATTTGTTTTCAGTCAGTGGTTGAATCATTGACCGAGGAGGTCACGCATCTCATTACCGATGTGGATCCAAATTCAGCTGGTCAAGATTCTCCATCAAATAAAGAGAACAACCCAAGCTCACGCACAATTGCCCCCCATCTATTGAGAAGCCCTGTGAAGCTCCGGGATGGGTAAGCCGTTATCTGATGTTATCTCAAGAGACTCAACCTTACGCTCCCTGTCATCTTTAGTGAAGACTTTGGTCCCGAGGTCACCAACGTTGCCGCGTATGCAATCTCCGTCGGAAAGAAGGTTTGGAATGCGGCGAAACTTACGTCTGTAATCGAGCGCTGTCAAGGCGGTTCCCTGACTTCCTCCCACCAATCCCGGACAAACGCGGCTTCTGCCAACACCAATGCTACCAAGGGCAACCAGAAGTCCCTCTCTCAGCTCCTCGAGCATGAACGCCTCCACGGAACTACCACAGAACGCGACCCCAACTCCAAGCGACACGACTACACTTATTTTTCCAAAAGCCACTGTTTTGTGCTTGTCGAGGACTTGAAACAGGAACTCGCACCGATTGCTATCCTCCAGTACCCCATCACCAAGGGGGCGAGCGGGTCGGATACTGGAACGTGGCCAGTACTTCACTGTCACCCCAAGGCCCGTGGACCCTTCATTGAGTTCGACGAGCGGGAGGAGAAACGGTGGCGGAAGGCTGAGAACGCTGAGAGAGAGAGGGAACGGGAGCGTGAAAACCGAAGGAAAAGGTTCGAGCAGAGGAGACGATCTCTGAAGGAGAACCAATTCAAGGCTCAGCATGATCTGCGGAGAACTGTTTCGATGAACAACCTCCATCGTCGTGGCATCCTGCCAGAGGTCATCCCAGATGGCGATCCTGATCACCTGGAGTCAGCCAACGCCTCCGGTTACCTTGCATCAGGAGGCTATGTCGCTGCATCGGGGAACAGCGTTGGCATCACGTCGACCACAGGGACAACTTCGGCCACGACTGATGGCAGCCTCACGAAGCTCCAACTTCCTCCATCACTACGTGGGAGACTCCAACAGGAGGTGGTGACGTCCCGTCGTTTCGGTGGTTCGGGAAAGTTTAAGGAGAAGGGTGACATGGGACCACCCGCAGAGATCCCCGATCGTCGCGGGTTAAGAAAGAGTAGAAGCACAAATACTCTGCGGTTACCCAAACGAGATGAAGGCAGTAAGCCTGGGTACTGCGAGAGCTGTCGTGTCCGTTTTGAGGACTTCAAAGAGGTTAGTCCGCACCGCCTCGCGTTTTGATAGTTTGATGAAACCTTTCTACAGCATGTACGAGGGCGCAAACACCGCAAGTTTGCTGCTGATGATAGTCACTATGTTGAATTGGACGCCTTACTTGATCGAGTACGCCGTAGAACGGTGGATGAGGTGGAAGCAATGCGCGAGGGTGATGTTGTGATTCCTGCGCATTGTGAAGAGTTCGGGGTGCTGGACACACTGCATGACCTTGATACGCTCGAGGACGATGGGTTTTGGGGATCGTAAATGACTTGGATAGATACTGACGACATGCAATGGACTCTGTACGATTTGGTGACGAGACTTTTCGAAATTGATTTGAGAAAATGGTGCCTCCATTTCAACTATTGCCATTTGTGGACATGGTAATCGGATGATGATTGGCTCAGCCGACGGGTAAAAGTGCCGTGGTTCTGGAGCTATACTAAAGAGGGAGACAAGCGTCCGGACAATGGGAATGTTCCAGAATGCACCTCGGCTGGCCGGTCGGATGGTTGCCTACACGATTCGAGGGGCTCGAACACACGGCCCTCGAGGAAGAGATGTGTGAATGTGTCCCTTGGTGGATTCCATTGTAGAATGTTTTGTTGTGACTGATCTGCTGATCCAGGGTCACGTGTCACACCCTCTCTTCCATCCTCTCCCTTCCCTCCCTCCCTTCCCTCGACTCCGCCCCCGCTGGTCCGCCCTCGCGTCGGTCGTTGTCACGGTCGCTCTTTATCGACTCTGGTTTCTTGGGAGAGCCTGTTTTCTCTGCCCCGCGCTCAAGTTTCTCCCTGGCCTCTTCATTCCTCCTGTCGTGATGAACGTCCGCGACTCTGATGGCTCCGACTCGTTCGAGGGCGATTCCATGCTCGAAGACTCTGGTTCTTCCTCCAGAATGTCTAATCATCAACCCATGATGGCCCCTCAGTCGCAGTGGAAGGGCAGGAGGGGGAAGCCGAGATGCGATTATTGTCGGATGAACAAGCTCAAGGTGCGTCCACCCACCCTCACCGATAACCCTGACACCCATTGTATTCCAATTAGTGCGATAGAGAACAACCCATTTGTAACCATTGCTCCTGGTCAAGTCTTGGCGATTGCAAGTACACACCACTCCCTACACCTGCGCATCGTGGCATTCCCCGATGCGATCGCTGCCGACTCCGGGACTTGAAGGCAGGTCACACGTAATATGCCCCATGTTCCTCCTCCTAACCCCTGATTGTCACTCCGTTTCAGTGCGACAGAAACCTGCCGGTTTGCAATCATTGTGAAATGGACACTGCAGAATGCAACTACACTCCCAAAAAGCGCCATAGGGTGTCTACCGATGGAAACGGTGCCGTAACCTCCCAATCAGTGTCCTATGGGTCTAAAACCGCGGCATTCGTGTTGTCTGACATGGGTTCATCCAATTTCACCCTCACGGAATCCTCATCATCCTTACAGTATCCTCCGCCGATGCACAAGTTGACACCGAGAGGACCACATTCAATTGACCCAATACTGGCTGGATCATCGCAATACAAGTCCCACAACCACCACCTTCCACCCGATTCCGAAGTTCCCCCGTACCCCCGTTCCTCATCACATTCTCTTCACGATCCCGACTGGCGACGACAACAACGATCAGGCATGCCAGTCGATAGGCCCCGAACTGTGGATCCGATACCCATCGAACATGTGGCCATTGAGCCATGGAGCCATCCAGACTTCGTCTCGCTCCCACGGGCAATCACACACACAGTGCGGACTCTCAACGGGTCCGAATTACCAAACAGACGAGCCTTTGACGGCACATTGACAACCTTCTTAATGGGCCTCTCTGTCGAATTGCAAGAAACCGCCGCGTTTTCCCCGGCGCATTATGCCAGCATCGCGGAAAGCCTGTACAGACACGACACGTCGGCACTGCCACCGCGGCTACGGACTTGGGCATTGTGCCATCACGTGAGATCGGGGTCGAGAAAGAGGCACCTGATTCTCGTCCCACGTGAATCCTTTTACGGATCTTCGAGGGACGAAGAGGAGACCGCCGCTGCCATGTACATCAAACAGGTGGACGAAGACAACGGGAATGACGTTAGCGGGTCTAGTTCTTTCGAACGGATCCCAGTGCAGCCGCAAATTTTTGACATCCTATTATATGCCCACCGAACGCACACCTCCCCCACTTTTATGCTTGCTGACATCAGAAGGGTTGGCATGGTGAGTCAAATCTTGCGGGGTTGTCACCAGCCAATCCCGATCAGACTTTCTAAAATTGATGGAACTGATCCGCCCACTTTTGCTCATTGTCAGGCGGGCATTACATTCCCGATGGCAGAACTTTTCGTACGTCTCTGCCCGTCTTGCAGATCGAGGTTCAGGGGTGGGGGTCCGGTTGACTACTAGATACATTTTTCTGCATCACTGTAGGTTTTATAGCTTGCATGGAGAGGTGCGGTGTTTATAGTTCACTTTTACTTTGTGTGATATCACCTTCTTGGATCCATGCGCTCATGCCTGTCGTGCTCAATTCATCCCTCGTCCCCTTTCCGCAATTTCGTGTACATCCTCCTATCTCATCCCCCCACCTCTCGTTAGTTCTCTTTCGGGCTTTTATATGGGCCAGTTTACCAGGCATCCATACATTTGTTCGGGTTTGCTACATATCAGGATAGATATTCGATAAGTGACGGAAGGCGTGATGGCCAAGGGCGGAGATCCGGGAAACCTATTGGCTCCAGATGAAGAGTCAGAAAGAAATGGGCGGCGGTTGTCAGGAGTTCAATTCGAAGCTCGCAAAGGCCAAGTCGTAGGAGCCAAATTCGTAGTTGATCTTATCCGTCCTTTTGTACACCAAATCCTCTTCCCTCCCTTCATTCGCTTTGGAAGGTGAGGTCAAAGCCAACCTGAAGGCCCGTTGGGCTGCCTCCACAGCACTGATTCCCTCCTCTTCCTCGGTATTGCTGTTCCCCACGCTCGAGATGAAGAGTGTGAGCGAAAGTTTCGCTGGTTGGAAGATCCTGACAACCCGTCGAACGAGGGTTTGAAGGTCTGGGATGGAACTTGCT
>Ga0307515_10003254_pt1 | contig 34371 bp, 46 predicted proteins | sample 17_EM_MG_FD_194513 | JGI IMG/M metagenome (GOLD analysis project Ga0307515, IMG submission 194513) | Populus trichocarpa ectomycorrhiza microbial communities from riparian zone in the Pacific Northwest, United States - 17_EM | ecosystem: Host-associated > Plants > Roots > Unclassified | place...
CGCGGGGGGGAAAGCATATGGCAAAGCAACTGGATTGTACAACAAGCATCGCAAGTACTCAGAACAATGGAATCCATGGCATCCTTTTCAGTCAGCACACGACTTTCAACAGGCTCAATCATTTAGCGAACAAATGAAAATGTAGATCGATCAGCATCTGAGGCATGGACTGGACAACTTCAAAATCAATTCATTTCAATCTGCAGATGCTCTACGCAAGCTCCTCTCTGAAATCGATTTTGGGCTCGGCGATGATAGTTGGATTGAAGATCATTTGCATATCTTCGGAACATTATACTACAGGGATATTTTCAAATGTATGCAGTTCCTTTTGACACATCTCTCATTTCAGGTGAACCTCGATTTTGAACCGGTGCGCCTTGCAGACTCGGAAAGTGGCCGAATATACAGCACGATGAACACCGGCAACTGGTGGTGGGATACACAAGATCACCTTCCTGCAGGAACGACGATTGTACCAGTCATTTGTGCATCCGACAAGACTCACCTGACCAATTTTTCAGGGGATCAGCATACCTGGCCGCTGTATCTCACGATTGGTAATATTCAAAAAGATATCCGCCGGACACCTAAAAAGCACGCGTGGATTCTCGTTCGGCTGATTCCATGTCCCATGAAAGGTGCCAAAAATACCGACGAGGCATGGCATTCTGCGGTTGGAACAGTGCTATCCCCACTCCGGAATCTTGACATCACTAGTCCCGGTTTGAAATGGATTTGTGCATATGGATTCCAGAGACAATGTTATCCTCTTTTGGCGGCCTGGGTCGGTGATTATCCGGAGCAAGTCCTAATTGCTCAAGTCTCATATGGCTCATGCCCGATGTGTGAAATTCCTAAAAGTGCGCCGATGGCGCATTCAACTTGTCGAGCACTCGATAACTCAAGAGATCACCATGTTTACTCAGAGCTTCTGGATAAACCTAATATTGATGTTCTACACACTCTTCATGTTCATCCAATCCGCAACCAGTTCTTGCAATTCCCTCTCTGCAATGTCTATCGGCTTTGGCAGCCTGATGAATTGCATCAGCTGCTCCTGGGTTTAGTTAAAGACTTATTGCACTGGCTGCTCAAATTGCTGAAAGCTAGAAATGTCAAGGATCAATTTGACAATCGATTCACATCAGTACCACGATACCCGGGCCTCCAGCGCTTCTCGAAACCATTCCATTCAATGAAAAGCGGCTCCTGGCAGGGCAAAGAGATCCGGGGCATGATCAGAACACTGGCAGTGAATTGTGCTCCAATTCTTGACTGCTCCAAGGATGATGGGAAAACTCCGGCGGAAACAGCCTCCAATGAAATGGTAATGGGAGCAGTCCGGGCATTATGTGAATTCTCTCTACTTGTTAGCCAACAAAATCACTCTGACCTATACCTCACAGCACTAGACGATGCATTGAGGCGAGTTTACAAGAAGAAGGGTGCCTTTCGAGACCAGAAAATGTCGAAGTCTGCGAAGGCCAAAGTGGATGAACAGTTAGCAATGGAATCCCATCAGTTACGAGAACAAACAATTCATAAAACCTGTACAGCAATAGAAGTTCTGGTGTACGGGGCTGAAAAGGTTAGTACTTCAAAACGAAGGCAATTTCAGTTGCGCCTGAAAATCGCCCGACAAGTGGCAACCAAATGGTCAGAGGCTGATCGCGAGAGGGCAATCGAGCAATTGGAGCGCGAAATCCATCAGATGACACCTGTCAAACCCAAGCTTTTCGATAAATTATTACAACATCATCAGCGACAACTATTGCAGGAAGTCGGGACTAAGGCAACCGGTCCCAGAAGCACATTTGCCAAAAAACTTGCTCAAATGAAGACTGCTGCTGAAGAAGAGGTTTATGGGGCGATAAACATGACCGCCGACGAGCGTGAGGATTTTCAGGTCCGTCTATCTGATGCTGAGACTGAAGCCACCACCTGGAGTATCGCTGATACGGACCGCATTGTGAGTCAGCTGGAGAGAGAGATTTATGGTATCACATCAAATGAGCAGATGCGGTTTCAGAAGGAATTCTCCATCCGCTTGATCGAATTTGAAGCTTGCTGGCAGGCAATCGGCGTTCAGGAGCTCTGGAAAACCATCGAACAGCGTGTAATCCATTTCCGATATCCAAAGATGCATCTTGTGAGCCATATATCAGAGTCACTTCGGTGAATGGGTTCTGGCGACAATTTCACCACCGATATTTCTGAACAGATACATATCGGCAATGTGAAGGAGGCATATCGATCTACCAACAAAGTAAATTACATTCGACAGATGCTCAAGCACAATGACCGATCTACTGGTCTTGACTATACGGAGGAGACACTCTCATATCTTGCCCTGCAAGGCTGGTACGATATTGACTTGGCAAAAGTTTTCAACCTACTGTCCGCTGCCGATAAACGGCGAAATACTCGCAGAGCCCATCTTTTACGCCTCAAGCATTGTCAGGACGAGCCATTTTTCCGCCCCGTGTCACTGCAGGTCCATCATTTGAGAGAAACCCATGTCCACAGCGTGTGTAGAAGTATCTAATTAACCTCACTCAGAGATGCATCAGAAGATTTCGGAATTCCCAACTTTGGTCAGCTATTCCATGCACAAATTGAAGAGGACTGGGGACCCGAAGTTAGTGGACTAGTGCTCGGATACGATCAGAATGTACTCCTTGACAGTATATTTATTAAACTTCAGAATGGGCTGTCGTACTACCGTCAACCATTTCACTGCCCTACATCTGTTGAGCGTCTGGGACTTGATTGCAAGGTAGAATATACCGATGCCAACCAAGAGATCATGCCTGAATCTCATAACATCTGGGTCCAATATACGGAGAGTGACCTCGATAACACCTTCCAAGGCCGAGTTCCTTCTTTTCCTGTATTATATTTTCGCTGGACTCCGCCAAATCAGATCCTCCAATTTCAGGAGCGCCTGCCTGCCGGAAAAGCGATATCTACCTTTTCTAAATGGTGCAAGAAGACTCAGCAATGGATATTACGTCTTCAAGTTCAAGAATATGCAGTGGTGATTCCAACAAAGTACAAAGATCCGCATGGTTGGGCTGATTGTGTTGACGGGTTTATCCGGGTCATCAAACAGATTGATATGATGCATATTGTTCCTGTTGGAGCAATTGTTGGACCGGCACATTTGGTGCGAGAGAATGCTGCATCAGAAAGGATCGATAGCGTATGGCTTGTAAATAATCATGTGGATTTAGATACCTACTGGACTGTATATTAAGTTACAATGCCTGAATCAAGGTGTGCAGGAGGAAGATAGTTAGTTAATTGAATTGTACTATTTGATATAAACATTATAATAATCACTCCCGGATAGTACGGCTCCAGGTTCGAGATGCACTGGAATAGTCTTGGAGACGCGGCCAATACTCCCAATAGCTCCGAAATTTGCACATTCTAACAGTTTGATTTTGTAGCAATTCGAAGACAACCATACATTCTTCAGGATACTGTAGTATTCTGCTCCACAACTTCCAGAACATTGAGAAGCACCGGTGAAGTAGTCTCAGAGCACCTGAGAGCTCATCGCTTTGCACTCAGCCTATCTGGGAGCATCTGGGAGCGTCTGGAAGGATCAGTGTGGCTGTTCAGAGTTGCTGAGCTGTTCAGTCGTGACTTCTAAACCGTTTTACATTTTGCTGATGTCCATCTCTAAACTCAATAAGCACAACTACCGAACGTGGGCAATAGAGGCTAATGATCTCCTGAAGCATCTTAATGTCTGGTGAGTGGTTGATGGTTCAGAAATTATCCGGCCCCCTCCTACTGCACTGGTAGCATCAGGATCAACTACCACTCCTACCACTCGAAATCCTCTTGATCCTGCTTATGACTTTGAACCTTAATTAACCGATTCTTCGTATCTGACACGTTTTGATAACTTTCTCTGAGACTGAATAGCATACTGCAACACTTACGAACAGACAAATGGCACTATTTGTGCTCTTCTGGACCCGTCCATACACAGCTGATATAAAGACGATAAGTTTGACGATCTGAGGGTATTGTGTGAATCCATTCAGTCAGACTTCGAAAAGGTCATCAAACTGGATGGTTGATTTGAGATAGCAAAGCTAACCGATTGCGGACTTGAACTATTCCCATTCATCACTGAATGGCTCACAGCGCAGGAGAAGATCACGAACGACCTTGCAACCTGCGACATTACCATTGACAATGCATGGGGAAAGTTCTATATCCTCTCAAACCTCCCAAATAACGACGAATAGTGAAAGTTTGGCTGGATGCTCAAACTCACCAAAAAGGCTGATACGTTTGCAAACATTACCTTCCACCTTCTATCATGCCAAGCTACTCTCCGCAGAGCGAAAAGCCTCTCTCCTGATTCTGGATTGTTTGTCTTGAAGAAGGGCCGTGGCCGAACTTCAATGGGAGACAGTACGAACGTTGCAAGTTGGGGTCAGAAGAGTCAGGCAATTGTGTGCTATGGATGTGGAGAAAAGTGACATATTAAGCCAAAATGTCGAAACAAGGATAAGTGGGCCTCATATGCTGAGAAGAAGTCAAAAGTTGATGCCAATTTGGCTTCAACTGAATTGACTCCGGCTGCCATTACTGAGTCATTTCTTATCTTGATCATGAAACCAAAATCAGTCCATGAGGGCACGGTGATCACGGTCAATGTGGCCACAGAGAAGAAACTTGCCGACTATTGGATCCTTGACACTGGTGCAGCAAATCACATCACCTGAAATCGTCATCACTTCGAGTCCTTTAATCCCATGGCAAAACGAGATCATCAAGTCAAGACTGCGAACAAAAACTTAGTCAATGCCGAAGGCTCTGGAACGATTTCATTCAACGTTGACAGACCTAGTGCGAAGCCAGGAAAGATCGTGCTCCAACACGTCCTCTATGTGCCTGCTTGTGGCACCAATAACCTTCTCAGTATTATCCAGTTGATGCCAACAGTAGTGAACTTCGGGTTCAATTTGGACGGAGCAATTGCAAGTCTCGGATCAGTACTTGTGTACCAAGCGCCATTGATCAACAGTGTTTTCATTCTCAGAACCTCTTCTTCCACATCGACCTGGATGGTTTCCGATACACTGAATCAGGTCGAGAATACTGAGATATACTCTGGCATTCGGCAGAGAGTTGACAAGATGGATATCCTTGTCTGGCATGCTTGTCTCGGTTATCTCTCCCTGCCAGCAATTAAGCGGCTCCCTAATACTGTCAAAGGTATCCAATTGCATGCCAGGAGCCCATCGGCATGCTCATGTGAGGCCTGTCCAATGGGAAAGATGTTCTGGAGACCTCTTCAGCCCTTGACATCGGAGGATAAAGCCAAAACTCGACTTCTTAAGCGTATTCACTCCGCTGTGATTGGGCCAATGGAGACTCAGACAATGTGAGGGTATGGCTATATTATTATGATCACCGATGACTACTTGCGATATACTCAAGTTTTGTTCATCAAGATGAAGTCAGAGGCCCCTGCGGAGTTCAAGGAGGATATTGCAAGGGTGGAGAAAGAACATTCGAAGTCGAAGGTATGCAAGATCAGAGTTGATGGTGGAGGAGACTTGTTTGGCAGCAGGGAGAAGTTTCTCGATTATCTGGCACAGGAGGGCATCAGTCAGGAAGTATCAGCCACATACTCACAGCAGTAGAATGGTATATCGGAGAGATGCAATCGCACAGTACTAGACCAAGCACGGTACATGCTCAAGTATACTGGAATGCCAAATAAGCTCTGGGCTGAGGCCGTTGCCACAGCAGTCTACATCAAAAACCCACTACCGACCAGAGCCCTTCCGAACTCGACTCCATATGAGAGATGGACTGGAAAGAAGCCAGACTTCTCACACATTCATACCTTCGGTTGCTCAGCATTTGTCTGGATTCATGGAGATTTCCAAAAGAAGCTCGATAATCACGCGTACAAATGAATCCTTCTTGGATATTCGCCTGACACATCAACGCAGTACCGACTTATGTATATCTGTATGGGCCGAGTCGTCCTGTCCCGGGATATATAATTTAACAAGTCCATCCTCCACCACCAGCTGTTATCTTAACCAACTAAACTCATGCTCGAGCCAGCCAGCAAGCTTCCGAGTGGTGATCCTGATCTTCCTGTTTAACCTCCTCAGCAGCTCTTAATGCCTAAACCTTGACCAATTAATCCGATTGACAACTCGGATGATGATCTATCACTACCTCCTGACCGCCCGGAGCCAGATCCAATGCTCACAGAGTTAGAGAGTGATGTAAAATCGACTGCTCCAGCCTCATCATCTCGAACTCCGAGTGGAAGGAGCACAATCAGCATGGTCAAGATGATTGAGCCAGGGCCAAAGACTTACCGTGCTGCCTTGCACTCTGAGGATGCTGATCAATGGAAGGAAGCGATTGCCAATGAAGTGTCATCAATGGAGAGCTATGGAGTGTTTACCTTTGTTGAGAGGCCCCCTGGAGATGGTAGCATGATCGAGGGCCGATGGGTGAAGGGCAGGAAGCTTCTAGCCAATGGTCAGACTGAAAAATGGACGGTCCGACTAGTTGGTCGCAGAGATCAGCAAAATCCTGCAGATTGAAATGAGATCACATCTCCAGTCATTGATTCGGCCTCAGTTCGACTTGCCCTCAGCCTTGCAGCCAAGCATGACCTTGAGATTGCCATACTTGACATCCCGACCGTTTTTTTCGGCTGCCCTTTGCAAGAGACTCTCTATATGCACCTCTCCAATGGCGAGTGGCCTGACCCCTATTGCCGAGCTCGCACAGTTGTCAAGCTGAATAAGACCTTGGATTGCATAAAGCAGGCGAAACGAGAGTACTTTGAAGAGATCTTCGACTATATTGTCTATGATATAGGCCTCCAACCCTCAGTTGCAGCCCCTGGTCTTTTCTTCGGTGGCACACTCGGTAAACCAAATAGGTGTTCTTATCCCCATGTACGTTGACAATATTATGAACATTAGCAGCCTGAAGCTCACATCTTGCATTGTTTCTCGGCTATACGATCAATTCAACGCAGCAGGCCGTATACCTGTGCCTGACACTGTCCAATATCTAGGCATGACTTTTACTTCAAAATCGCAGGAAACGGTCAATTACCATCCACCAGATCGCATATATCAACTGAATACTTGACTCCTTTGAGATGGCCAACTGCTGAAAGCGCTCAACACCATTGGAAGTTGGCCAAAAGCCCCAGGCCATTCAGGCTGATGAGCAGCCTTTTCACACTGGAATGTACCAGAAGGCCATAGGATTTATTCTCTCTGCTGCCTTCGGCACTCGACCAGATATCACGTATGCCATCTCAGCCCTGGGCCGAGATGCAGCCCAACCCTCCATGCTCCATTGGGATGCGATCAAGCATTTGCTCTGCTATCTCCGCGGAACTTGTGAGTACAAACTCACAATATACGATCCAAGACCCCAGTATCATTCCAACTCCATTGTGTGGTATGCCGATGCTGACTTGGGGGGAGAAGCGGAGTCTAGTAAGTTGACCTCGGGATTAATGATTTTTGTGCTGGGAATTCTCCTCCTCTGGAGATGTAAAAAACAGACCTTAGTAGCCCAGTCGACGATGCAAGCGGAGATTAATGGCACATCATATGGCAAAGTCCAACTCAACTGGCTTTGAGATGTCATCTCTGAGATTGAGCTTGGAGCTTACATGACTCGGTGAATTTTCAATGATGGGCTTAATTGCGTAACTACTCTAAATTGGGGCAACTTCCAATCTGAAAGTCGACACCTACAACTAAAATATCACATGATTCACGAAGCGATTGCCCAGGGCGAGATTGATATTAAGCACGTGGCTCATACGGAGATGCTGGCAGATGCTCTCAATACGGCCCTTGGGGGAGTCAAACTCTGCGAATTTGCAAAGGAAATTGGTCTAACATAGATGGACTAGGCATGGAATTGCGCAGACATTGGACATGGGATGTGGAGGACGAGGAGGAGGATATATGCTTTGCTATTGCTTACTCGTTTGTCCTATTGACTGTCTTTGAATTTAGTTTTGTTCCACTTCATTCTCTCTATCCATTTGAAAAGTCTTGTGCTAAAGGGGGAGTATTGGCTGAGGGATTTAGCCCACGGGCTATTGAGACTAAGGCATGCACAAGAGTTAGCGGGGTTGGAACGGACATTATTTCTCCGCCAACCACGTACTTGGTACGGTGACTATTTCTCCACCAACCTTGGGTGTGGTGCGGAGGCAATTTCTCCCTGAACCTCAGATTTGGTGCGGAGGCTATTTCTCCGTGAGCCTTGGGCCTGATTAGTATTTTTCTCTTAGTGCTTTTGATTAGTGCTTTCTCTTATTGATTCGCACTTAGTGATTGAGACGATTTCTTTCTTTATATATATGTCTATCTTCTCTCTCTCTGTACGATAGACAGTTCAATCAATCATCATCTCTCTCACTCTCATTTGATTGTCTTATCACTTAAGTGTCACTAAATATATACATACGGTTAATCTGCCCACAGATAGTAGTCGAGCATAATCGGAACAGCATCTGGACACGCCCATTGAGAGTACTTCAAGATGCACCACTTGGCGGCTGTTGTGGTGAAACAATGGAGCTAGATGGCATAGAGCCCACCATCAGCACTCCACCATACCTCTCGCGACATCAAAAGGGAATTGATGATACAAAGCAGTTGTGGTTCAAGGAATGTAAGAATCAGGTGAGAAGATATGTTACTACCCAGCGTTGAAGATCAACGCGATTGTGTGGATCCATGAAATCTCGGAAAGAGCAAGTGAAACCAAAAGCTGGCAAACACAGAGTGTATGTCCATTGTATCATAAGATGAGATGGAAATGAGATGTCTATCAACTCTGGGACCTGCTGAATATATACTCCCCGTCACTCTGTCTACCTCCATTACCCTGTATCTGAGCCCAACTGTCGTCGCTCCTTGAACGTTTACTTTGAGGCCATAATCGAGAGTGTTTGGAGATACACTTTGAGACTGAGATCCAGTGAACTCAGAGATCCACGTGGAGGCCGCAATCGAGCGAAGTTGGAGATGCACTTGGAGACCGACAGATCGAGTGAACTCAGAGATGCACTTGGAGCCCGTGATTGAGGGAGTTTGGAGATGCACTAGGAGGCTGAGATCGAGTGAACTCAGAGATTCACCTGGATGTTTTAATTGAGTGCGTTGAAAGATACACTTCCAGGCCATGATCGATTAAGATTGGAGAAGTACTGGGAGGCGATTGTCTGGAGGCGATGAATCGGGTGGTGATTGATCTGGAGGCGGTCAATCGGAAGGCAGTCAAACTGGAAGCAGGGAATCTGGATGTAGCGAATCTGGAGGCGGTAGATCAGAAGGCATGTGTGATGGAAGCTGACACTCTATTCATTGGTTAACTTGTAATTGCGGGAATGTACAAATTTGAGGACAGCAAGGTTCGCTGAGAGACAGGCTGGGAGGGGGAGATAGTCGATCTTCGGATGCTGCAGTGGGTGGTCTATGCTTTCCTCAGTGTATGCTGTACTTGGTGGATGCTGCACTTGGTGTATGCTTGTACTCAGTGGTAACTCTTGATCAAGGCATGGTGAGTTAGAGAGGGATGACTTAACTTCATATTCTGAGGTGACGGCAGAGTTGAGAGAATGAGAAGGAGAGAGATGAGAAGAGATGGGGGAGATCATGATGAAAAACTGGTACTTAAGAGAATTTCGTGTGCGAGTCATTTTACCATTCTCAATACGGCAGGTACGCATCCCGATCAGGTATGTAATTACACAGATACAAGGTCTTCAAAACCCAATCAGGCCAGTTGTACCCCTGACTTATCATATCTGCTCGTATCCTCCACATTGTTCTCAGTTTCATCACCTTTCTCTCTCTTTCTTCTCCACAACTCTACCATCATTGCAGAACACAAAGTTACGTCATCCCTCTCTATCTCTCCATGCCATGATCATGAGTTGATACCGAGTACAAGCATACACCAAGTACAACATACACCGAGTACAGAATACACCGAGTACAGCCTCCACCCAAGATTGTTTGTCTTCCCTTCATTCTCATGATTCCAAGTTGACCCCTGAATGTAGCTTCAGCTTCCCGCATGCCTCCCGACACGATCGACTGCCATCAGCCAGCTCGCCATGTGCACTCAATAGTAAACTCAACTTGGCACATTCGCGCGTTTGCGAGTCAACTAACTGATGAATAGAGTTGAAGCACCCGGTGCACTGTCTCTCGACCGCCTCCAAGTACCTTTCCAATCTCACTCGTTCACGCCCCCCGAAGTATATCACCAAATTTGCTTGAGTACGGCCTTGAAGTGCATCTCCAAAGTTGTTCAATCTCGGCCTCCAGGTGTATCTCCAATCAGGCTCGATCAAGGCCTGCAAGTTCGCACAATTATGGTATCCACATCGGGAACAACGCTAGTTTACGTCAGAAACACCCAGGTGTTCCGGTCGGCTCTGATGGCTCTGATGGAATGTCATACCCTCTGACCGAGAAATACACACTTCCCGTGGCCCAGGTGACAGGTTATGTTGCATACGTACCTCCATTACTTGGCACCCAGATACGTACCATGAGAACGACACGTGTGTTACACTCTGCGCTGGGGCTGCACTTATGTTGGAGCCATTTACACACCACCTGGCGATGTCTATGCCTTTTTCTGTCCGAGTGTCACATTCTACCTCTCCGCCATTGCTATATATCGGATGCCACTCTCTCTCCATATTGGTTTAACTTTGAGGTGTTGTCGCATATTACAATGCAGTCTTCGCTTCGGATACATCGCTTGCCGTTGCCTTTGCTCCACCATTATCGTATTTTACAGGTCCGAAAAACACTGTCCAATCTTCATACTCTCGACTACTATGCCCTCAGTGCTCCACATTGTGGGTTGATCCATCGTCAGGTTGTGATGCTTCTTACTCCTCATCTGCATCGTCGCCATCCTCACCCTCATACCCCTCGACATGGCTGGACCTACTCTGGCCTCAGTTCTCCACAATCTGTGTTGATTCATCATCGGTTGCAATGCTTCATTCTTCTCATCCGCATCATCACCATCCTCACCCTTATACCTGTCAACAGCCCTGGTTCCCAGGTCAAACCTTTCAAGTTCAGTCGCGGCCCATTGTCGGCAGCTGGCGTTGGGGATGGTATCACGCGTGTCACTTTCATCACGTTCATCTTTGTAATCCCGCCTGTCCGCTGGCATTCCGAAATGCAGTTCGTCATCCGTGCAATTGTTGTCTATTGGGATTTTTGGGTCAGTGCTTTCGATCTCAGGTTCCTCAAGCACTACTTCAGAGGTCAAAAAGTCAAGAAGAATAGCATTGTCAACAAGCTTTGCTTCCACGCTGATCACCATTGCAGGTGTTGGGTTCTCCACCTGATGGATGTGACGTTTGACTGTAGCAAGAGTGATTTTATACACCCTCTGATGGAAGCTCTCCAGTAGTGTGTTCCAGGTATTCATCAAGAACGTATATGTCTCTGCAAAGCCTGGCTAGGTTGACAACTTGCAACCCGTTACAGTGCAGCAGGATGCGGTTTTACCATCGGCATTCTTGTAGTTGAAGTAGTTTGAGCATTCAGGTCTGTCCGCATTGAGCTTTGACTTGGAAGCTTTGGAATGAACACCTTTGTTCTTTTGCCACTCCAGGAGAACATGGCGCAATGTGGTGCATGTAAACATGATCAGTGGCGAGGGTATATGACTGCCTTTGTCGTTAATCATGGAATTATAAAATCCATCAGTAAACTTACCACAGTTCTTCGCCCGATGATAAAATTTGATGTAGATAAACCTCAAGATTGCTTCCTCCAGAACGTAAAGTGGATGACAGCCATTCCTTATCAGCTTTCGACTCTCTCTGTGTTGGATTTGGACCACGTACACCACCTTCCACATGCTCTGCTACCGGAAAAAGATACTTATTATTTGCCAGAAGGGAACCATTGACTCCCAAATGCTCTGTGGCGGATTCAAAGCGGTGGAGATCATAAAGCTCTGAAATGTGGTCCCTTGCTGATTGAATCAAATGGGATTTAATCTTATTGACTTGTACGTGGACCTAGTACCGGTTTCAGCGTGTAATATTCAACGTGGGCGGATGATTCGGCATACCTCTTTCAAGATCTCCTTTGTGTGTGCCTCAAATGCTATCGACCAAATGTTGTTTTGCTGCATAGCGGTGTTCCAGTACATTTCTATTATCTGCCAGTGTGGGGCTTCAGCTAATGCTTTCGCAACACATCGCATTGCATAACTTACCATGTTTACATCACTTGCACTCATAAACGGCTGTCTGTTGCACATGTAGAGCTCCAGGAGTCCGCCCGTTGCAATTACAAGACATGTCATGGCTGGGCATCCAAATGAATGGATTCTGCGATTGCCGGAGACCATTGATCGAGGTGTAGACACCACCTGCAGTTGCAATTGCAACTGCCTGTGTCTCTGATAGTTTCAGTAGCTCGCGTTCACAGTGTATTTGTAATGATCGTGTTGGTTTCTGCAATAGGGATGGGGGTAAGCAGGTTTTGAAGACTGCTGAGAGGAGTGGGAGTGCTAGCAATGCTGGATGCGGGGCTTGATACGACGCGATGTGTTGAGTCTATCTATAAAGTTCTCCCTAGTGTTGTTGTGCTACCACTGCTTGTACCGGGCATGGCGGGTGGAGTATGTATTGACCATCGCAGTGTAGCAGACAGGGTGGAAGTCACGCGTTGAGTGATAGCTGCAATGCAAGGATTGTTTAGCGAAGATGAGGGGGTGGAGTTCTGAACCTGAATTGTAGAGGCTACGGGACTCCCTGCTTGGGAGGAATCCTTCTTGTCAGCCAGCACCGAAATGCGTCTCCTAGCAGGCGGAAGGTGGGAATTCCCAGAAGGCCCACGCTTATGTTGATTCTGACGATTACCAAGACTTTGAACATTTAGTACAACTGGAAGGGTGTCAGGGTGAGGGTTTGGGGAAGGCATAGTCCGATCGAAATGTTTAATGTTAAGATGGTAGGAATAACTTTGTCTGCATGCATATGCAATGGCAGGCAAGGTAGACTCCTATTTGAGCGACCAAGGAGGAATTCGACAAAACATGACGGCACAGTGTAGAATACGCTATACTCTAAACCCTGACAATACTGATGGATGAGATCCTTTCAAAAGCATTCAATTATGAGGTTTACTGCCATCAGGTTAAACTGAGATTAAACTCAGCATTGATATTCACTGTTACAGCAACGTCTGGAGGTCTATTTGCACCGCCCGAGTGGTGTTTATGCCTTCTTGGCGAAATTATCATCGTATTGCACTCGTTCTTGGCACAATTCTTCGAATCATCGATGCTGTATATCATCAGCTTTCCTGTGGAAATCCACCTTTGGTAGAGCTAAAAGCATTGCAAAGCGAACATTGACATATTCTGTATCCTATGACATCAGTTGCGTATGCTTGTTCCACTGCTAGACGTTGGTAGCCATGTTGGATGGTTGCACAACTGGGAAAACTTGAGAACTACTCAGATTGCTCTGAGATGCAGGAGGTCTGAGAGGTAAAAGGGGTATGTGATGCCGATGCAACACCCAGCATCCCAAACTGTCCTCACCGCAAGTACAAAATCTCGTCTCAAGGCTCCTCATTCATGAGGTGGTAAGTGGTTGTGCAAGATCCAGGCTGGGCTGGTTTGCATTCTTCAACCAACAAAACGCAGGATATGGATCAAATTGTAAGAACTTGAGTATATATATCCCCTCTTCCCGCCTACACCTCCATTCTCTTTTCCTCCAGTATTAAATACACTGCCAGCAATGAAACAAGCCGCCAGCATCCTGAACTATCTTGACATCACATGACTTGCACCAAACAACGCCTTTCGTTCCAAAACACACCTGATAACCTACACAACATTGTCCATTGACTCTGGGCATTTTTCTGCTTTGTTCAATTGTTGCATCGAGCTAACACCTCGGATGTCGATTCATTTTCAACTCGCAGTGATTGCCCCCAAGGGTAGTCGCAAAGGAAAGGGGATGGCTACTGCTATGGCAAAAATGCCAACATAGGTTATAAATTGACATGTGTCATTGGATCGGGACCATATGAAGGGATTCATCTCGGAACACATCCGTGGACTCATCTGGGTATACAATCATTGTGGCGTCAAGGCTGAGAGTGCCTGGGACCTCTTTCATGATATAATCTTTGCTGATCCAGTCAGGCCATGCCACTTTTCACGATTCGAGCAGATGTGGCTGCACCGCAGGACCAGGAGTTCACCTTTTCGGGAGTGGCGGGCAGCCATCCGCTCCTATATTGGGCAAATATTTGACAAAACCCGTGTTCAAATAATCAATTGGAGGTGGGAAAACTCCAGTGCCTTCAGGGATCAAGTCAATCGTTCCAATCTGTAGAAATCCAGCTCGGGAAAGTTTAAATGCACCGGCGAGTGTTTCTCTTGGTATAGTAGCAATGATATCAAGGTAAAGATTGAGGTGCCAATCTGCCGGCAGTACAAGCTAGGTGACTTCCTGGCTGTTAGCTCACTGAATTGGGATGAGATAATCGACCAGGATGATGATGATGAGAACTGGGCAGATCCTGAAGCGCCGAGTGGTGGAAGGAGCCATCCTGGGGATGGCAATGACAATGACAATGGTGAGGGTGAGGAGAACATGCTGGGCGGTGAGAAAGGGACCGGTAAAGGGAAGGGAACCAATGACGGGAATGGGAAAGGGAAGGGGAAGGGGAAGGGAGACAGCAAAGGGAACAGTATTGTTAAACAAACCCCAAGGGGAGATGATATCTCACGTGCCGTTGCTTTGCAGTTGCAGAAAGCAATGTATGAGGCAGACTCGGACACTGTGGGCTTACTAGAGTGGGTATATCAACGGCCGGATGCATCGCCTGCCGAGTCAATTGCTTCAGATGGTGATACCGACTCTAATGAGTCGGATGGTGAATATGACTTATAACCTGATCCTGATGTGGATATGCGCATGGAGGATGATGTGGATGGACCTGATGATGTTGATTTGGACGGCAATGTGGATAATGAATGGGATGGTGAGGATGAATAGGAGGAAGATGAAGAGGACGAAGATAAGAAGGAGGAGGTAGTCGATGAGGATGAGGAGAAGTGCAAGGATGAGGAGGAGGATAAGGATGAGGATGATGGCAAAGAACCTCAGACGATTGGCTAGAAAGAGACGGTAAATACATCAGCTGATGATGTAGATACCATGGTAGATGATCAGTCAATCGTGCTACCTGAGCAATGCTAGAAGATGCACCAGCAAAGGCCACGGTCACAACCTCCGGTGCCTTCCCCACAGCCACAAACCATGGAGCCTTGGCCACGACCACAAACCCCCGAGACTTATTCTCTCTGTGGGCTGGAGGATTTGGGGCTTGTGACACTACAAAAACCTCGCCCGGCGGTGCCAAGTCTGCGAGAAGCTGAAGTAGCCAGAAACACCACAGATGTGGATGTGGATCAGCAGCTGCTCAGTGAATCAGCAGGTGGCAGCAGTACCACCGATGTCTCGCTCCCCTACGTCCCTCTCCTAGATGTCCCTCTCCGTGGGGCTCGCCCGGCTGGCTCTATAGGTGAGGTGTAAGGCAGTATATCTGTATATGGCCGCGTAGGAGAGTAAATGAGATGATACGGTTGCACACGTGGATGTGGTAATATAATATAGTAGTTGATAGGTAAGACTATCGCTGGCGATCAGAGAGAGATCGCGAGTCGTCCATATAAGGTTGCAGTTACCTGGCCCTGGACACCCCTCGTCCATTGCTGAGAACTCAATCATGACTGCCATTATATCATCCCCCCCTTTAGGAGTACACCCCCTGGGCTGCCAGATATGTATAAATATAAGAGAAACCCCACAAACAGAAACAAAACCAACATGAATTCCTCCGCAGGACTTAATAAGTCGCGCAACCGTTTAGTGCCCTATGAGCAGCCTCACGGTGGATTCGGTGCATGCGGAAACTCCTCCTCCACATGACTTGTCTCGGGAGGTGGCAAAAACCCATGTCGATGCCATTTGTACTGGGCCTAGATCCATCAGAAAGTTGTCACAGGGATACTAAACCCTAAGTAACTATTCCCCTCAGGTAAGTACTAGAGCGTACGGCCGTAGATCCTATTTCCTATTCCTCAAGTATTCCTGTATTGAATCCTTAGAAATACTCTGAAGATATTTCTTTTGTTTTTTAGACACAGGTTTTACAATCTTCGCTGATTGATTCTGGGCTCGTAGGACGTTCTACTTTTGTTGATTGAAGGTTCTCCTCTCCCTTTGCGATGCTGTAATGAACTCGTCCGTTTCTCTTGCAAACGTACTCCGTCCAGACTCCTCAAGGTCGAATTCGCTAATATCTTCGTTGTTGTATCAACCTGATTTACTCTGTCCGGATGAATATTCCCTAAATCGACAGGCTGTCGGGGATCCTCCTGAATATCTCTCGGTATAACAGACACCTCCCTAGTATTCTAAACAGATACTTTGGCACCAGGTATCTTCACCGAATCTCATGATAACTCCTGGGGAATTATCTCTGATCGTTTCTTCAGATTATCGATATGGATAATGAGTCCTAATTCCAATCCGATAACAGAAGCTAGCCACCAGACACACTGAGCCCCAAAGATTCACTGGGTCCTTTGGGGGTAGGAGATTTTCCTCTCAAGAGCGTATACTATAATGTCGTTCTCGTTTTCGAATGTGAATGTCATTCGTAGGATAATGCTTTAACAATGGTGCGGGGCTGCCGCTACACAAAGCTAATAGATTCTAGGTATAAATATAATAGATATAGGTATCATAACAACGCAATAATAAATAAGGATATTTCTTCGCTGGTAGGTAATCGTTCGTTGCTCCAAGATCGCTTGTCTTTCTCAACTCTTCCGTTCAACACAGTCTCTTTTATAGTCCCTTCTCCGGCACTGGCCTCAACCCTTCGGCACTTGCCTCAACCTCTCGGACTATAATTAAATCCCTCATGATAGCAATCACCTGTTGGTCTTATTGGCATCGCCCGGTAGGTGTCCTTGTGTCTTATTGTTGTGCGCCTCTCGGAACTACTCGCGCATCCCCTATCAGGGACACATATCATTCAGATATTGATCAGACCACAACTTCAACTTAGACATCTCGCTTTCGATGAGTTTGTTCGGTAGCTCAACCTTAGGCTTATCGGAATACCTGTTCCCTTTGCTAAGATAGCGTAGACCCATGACATGCCATATCAACGTTGCAATCCAGACTCATGCAGACCAATGCAAGGTGCTTGCTTCTGGCACAGCCCAATGTCATAAATCCCTCAGTCATGTCTTACTTAGGTGGAGACCATTTCTCGGGTGTTCACAAACCCATACACCGGAGTGTGACGCACTATGTATCCTTCCGTTCCAGAGAGGCAGTGCAGACACCATGTACTCGTATTTGACTATCGACTGCCGTGCACGTTCCCATGTGCAAGTCCCGCATAGTTTCGGGGAAGTAAAAGAAGTCCGCACTCCTCGTGACTAACATGACCCCCGCTGAAAGGCATGTTGCTGATCCTTGATCGGCTCAGGTATGGTATGTACCTTCCACGCATAACTCAAGTCTCATATCACTATTAAGGGAGAACCCCTGACAAAAGAAAGCAAAGTAAAACCCCCGTCAAACTTCCAATTCCATTCCTCCTGTCCAATTATTGTCGAGACTTCCTCGGATGCCCTGGCTGAAACTCATCAACCAATTCCTGCGCATTCCCGAGATTCTCCGCACGTTCCCACTTAGTCCTGATGTAACTGTAACCCGCCCATTATAGGAGATAATGGAGCTTCCAGTAGCCTCGCGTAAAGTCGAGGATCCAGTCGACTTCCCAATCGTCAGAGTCGTCGACGACAGTCGCCTGCGGTTCAGATGGCAACTGGCCGGTGGTAGCAGGTGTATAGCGGTCGAGCAAAGAGATATGGAAAATGTTGTGCTTCTGGATCGTATACGGAAGGTCTAATTTCTAAGCATTCTTATTGATGACCTTACTTACTGTGTACAGTCCAGTCCATTTGTAATCCAACTTCTGTGATGGTCTTGTCGTTCAGAAGTGCCGCGTTGAAAGCCAGACCTTATCTCCAACCTCGAAAACAGCCTCTTTGCCACTGGCGTATTTCGTCTCACTGGCTTGAACCTGCGGCAAGTTGTTATGGAGAGTTTGGTAAGTCTTTTCCAAGCCAGCTGCGAAAGTGTTTGCTTGGATTTGCGAATTCAGGCTAGATGGTTGCTTCGGGGCCTTAAAATGCATCACCGGATAGTAGTGGTAATTTACCTAGAATGCAGTCATCCTCGTAGATGCGGGTATTACGTGATTGTAAGCGAATTCGGCAAGCGGTATGAGTTCAACCCAATTGTCCTGCTCATAGTTGAAGAAAGCCCGGAGATTCTGCTCCATCCTCTGGTTTTGCTGCTCTGTCTGTCTGTCGATGTGTGGATGGAAGGTTGTCGAGAGCCGATGGTCAGTACTCAACTGAGAACATACCCGGGTCCAGAATCGGCTTGTAAACTGGGTGCAGCGATCTCTAACTATGTTACTCGGAATGCCACACTTGGAGATGATGTGTTCCAAGAAAAGCCAGGCCAATTCCGGCAAGTTGATATCCTTCCGCCTTGGTAAGTAGATTGCCATCTTTGTCAGTCGGTCCACGATGATGAGAATCCCGATGTAGCCCGATGCGGTTCACTCTGGCAAGTCGGTGACGAAATCCATCGTGACGCCTTCCCATGGCCGTGATGGTGTCTCCTAGGGCAAGTTGATCCCATGCCTGGCGTGCCGAGGTGATTGGATTCGGTGACATACTTCGCAGCCACTGACATATCTACATACCTGCAAGTTTATTGCTGGCCAGAAGAAATCCCTAGATACTAGCTCAGTAGTCCTAAGAGCTCCAAAATAACCAGGCTCAGAGTTGTCATGGAATAGACTTATCACTTTTCCGCGTAGACAATTGACTGTAGGAATGTATATCCTCCCCCCGCAGGTCAATTCACCCGCAACGACTCACCAATGAGTCCCGTTCACAGCAATATCTGTGCCATCTGCGGCTGGTCGGTCGACTACCTTCACCAAGACATCGACAGCCAAGACGTCAGAGGCCTAAACCGTGATAATTGCTGGCATGAGGTCATCATATGGTTCCACTGGGGCGGTTGCCAATAGTCAGGCCACAGGCCTTTCGTAGCGGATCTTGTAGTTGGGCCGTCTAGACGGGTCATCAGAAGGGTTCTTCCTCCCTTCCAGGTGTTCGATGACAAAGTTGTAAGCCAAAAGAATTTCTGACCACCTGGCTTGTCTCTTGGAGAGCACATTGGATGTCTGGAAGTATTTGAGATTCTTGTGGTCGCTCCAAATTAAGACGTTGTTGTTAGCGCTTCCCAGGTAATGCCGCCACTGTTTTATTGTTTCCACGCTGGCCAATAGCTCCTGATTGTAAGTGTCGTGATGCAGTTTGGCTGGAGAGTACTTCCGGGAGTAGAAATTGACTGGCCATAGAACGTCGAAAACATCGTACTGATTGAGACTGCCTGCAATCGCCAATCCACTCGCATCCGTTGGGAGAATAATTGGCTTGGTCGGATCGAAATGCTGGAGGATCAGTGCCTCAGTGAAGATCCTTTGTAGTTTCCGGAATGCCAACTCGGCTTCCCAAGTCCATTCCCATTTGCCCGAGCCTTCCGATTTCTTGCCGACGGAGGCGGCTGATTTCTTTAGTAATCCCTTCTTTGGAAGGGTCACCTCGGCATATTTCCGGATGAATCTTGGGTAGAAGTTTGTGAAACCGAGAAGCACCTGGATGTCTGAAGCTGATTTCCATGTCAGCCAGTCCTGGATTGTGGAGATCTGGTCCCATTCCATGCCGACTCCATTAGGAGTGAAAACAAACCCCTGGAAGCCGACTTCCGAAACTCCGAATTGACATTTCTTGGCTTTGCCTTATGGGCCGAATGCCCTGAGTCGCTGCAACACTTGGTGTACATGCTCCGTATGCTCCTTCTCGGTTGTTGAATAGAGGAGTATGCTGTCCAGTTATCATACAGCGAAGTTGTCAATGTATGGCCGTAGGCTATCATCGATAAAGACTGGAACATAGCCGGTGTGTTTGTTAGACGAAATGGCAAGACGTCGTATTCGAATTGGTCCCGACCCGTTCGGAATGCTGTATTGTATTCGTCCCCTTGGTTGATCCGGATGAGGTTATAGGCACCGCAAAGGGGCAGTTTCGTGAATATCCTGGTCTCATGTATGTGGTCAAGCATCTTTCAGATTAGTGGAAGGGGATACCGATTCTTCACTGTCACCAGATTGAGCGCGCAGTAATCCACACAAAGCCTTCACCCTCCATCCTTCTTTTTTCCAAACAGAATTGGCGCAGCTTCCGGTGATGATGATCTCTGAATAAACCCGTTGCCTCAGTGTGCCTCAAGGTAGGCCTTAAATGTCCTCAACTCGAACTCCGATAGCTTGTAAATCCGCCAATATGGCATGTTATAGCCGGGCTTCAAGTCAATTGCATGTTCAGTTGACCGATACAGCGGGAGTATCTCCACCTTTTCTTTGCTGAAAACCTCGAAGATGCTAAGTATGTAGCCGGGATATGTCCTCCATCATCTGTAGGCACCATCTCTGTCATTGTGCCGGCTCCATCTGCACACATTAGTTCCCGATGCATAATAGATATGGAGCAGTAAGGAGGAATAGCCAGGAGGCCGGATTGAAAACAGTTTGCCAAAATAGGAACAAGCCCGGTGGTACGGTACTCCCTTCGTGTCTCAGCGTGCCGGTAGCAGTCATTCAAGGTTCCCTCCTGGACGCTCTTCTGCTCTAACTACCGCCGCTGCTCCCTGCTCGCCTGTACAGCACTTGGGGCCTCTCTCACTCACCATCAGTGATGCCATCCACGGTCGCTCCCAGCAGCCCTGAACAATCCCCCACTTTTAGGAAGAATGTCCCGAAAACCTGCTCCCTGGCCAGTAGATAGTAAAAGGCAGTTGCTCCGAGTATTTGAATATCTGGCATGCTGCCACGTCCTTCGGAACACGCCTCCTCCCTAGCTGTAGATCCTGGAACATTCCCGGGGCATTCCTGATGGACTACCCAGTCCACTGCCACCACTTCCGCTCCCCCTGGGGTTCGCAGAGCCAAAAGTCGACCGCGTTGCCAATTGATGTCAGGATTCCTGGCCTGGACCCAAGGCACTCCCAAAAGGAAGTCGCAAGCCCACATGGGCACAACTAGCACCTCCGATTCTTGAACCGGTGACAAGTGCTCCATATACTGAACTGTGAACACCGTTTTTCAACTTTCACTTGTATGAGCCATTACCTGGCCATTGAGACCTAGAGTCATGACTTATGCTGGTTTGTCTGGTAGACCAAGCCGTTTTCGTAGTCTCAGTGCCATAAAGATGCTTGTCACGCCGCAAACAATGAGAGCTTGGATGAGTTGCATTTCCCCACTTCCATCCCTTATAAAAGCTTCGTGAATAATATGGAACGTGTCCAGTCTGGACGTGCTGCATAAGGACTGATTTGACATGAGCGCTTTTGGGCTCTCCAACACCACCCTTGACTTCAAGGCGATCCAATGCGGTTCTATGCTGTCCATCGTCGCCATCAAAGTCTGCATTGATAACTTCTCTAACCCCATTTCCTCCTTGTTGAACATCTCCCGTCCGGCCAGATGCCATGAGAAGCCTATGAGATTTTTGGCTGTTGATTATAGAAGGATTTCTGTCGTTTGATTTGATGTCCTCTGTCACTGTTTGGAGCTAATGTCTGGTCCTGCTGTAGTGGGTTACCTCCTGGTAGGTAGTTAGGGCAGAAGATCGCCTTATGGTGTGGAGATCCGCATAGTAAGCATTTGCTGGTAGAACATTGGCTTTCGAAGATTTCCGTTGAGACCGATAGCGCTGGCGGTAAGCCTGTCAATTGTCCTCCGCCGCCCAACTTGCCGTCTCTGTTTGATCCTGATTGCCGGGATTTGCCACCACCGGTGGTGTCCCCTGGCTTAGAGATGGTTGGCCGGTAGTCTCATTTGCCCCCTTTGGAGGATGAGTCCATAGGCTGTTTCTCCTGCTGTTGCCGCTGCTGATGTTGCTGCTGTGGCTTCTTCGTTTCGACATGTGTAACTTCCGAGGTCGCGGCCGTATTGCAGAATTCGTCCAAGGAGTCAAATCAGTCGCAGGCAGGCATCATCGCTCCAACTTTGTTCTTGAGAGAGTTATGGAGGTCTGCCCAGGCAATATCGTGGAGGACTTCTTTATACTTCTGTAGATTCCACCCAGCCTGTCTCCAATTAGCTTTCACATGATTCGCACAGGCTCTGACTGATTCTTGAGGAATTTGTATCTATGCCTGCATCAGCGTAATCAGTGCCACGCGATGTCAATCGTGATCCCAATAAACCTTGGTCATCTGCTGTGAAAAGAGGTCGAAGTGCTGTAGGCATGGGCCGGGTTGCGCAGATAAGTAACTGGCCCATTCCGAAGGGTCTGTCATCGCCGTGTACCTGAGTACAGGGTTTTGGTTTTTGCTCCAAGTGTCCAGAACAGAGAACATGTATTTCACCTGATCGGGTCCACCGCATGGGAATAGGTGGCCATGGGAGTTGAAATTGGATCATAACACGTCCAGAAATTGGTCCAGCTCTTTTACACCGTCGCAGTACCGTATTGGTCCACCATCTAGTACACATTCGGTCTTGGGCCTGCGATGTTTCGTTCGGCGCGTTTGGTGCGTTTGGTGCGTTCGGCATCCCATTGATCCCGTCCTGCCGCCATTCGTTCCCATTCAGCCGCCGTCCTCTCGGATTAGAGTCTTTGGTTGGATTTCCACTGGGTTTGGTTTTCGAGCAGCAATTCCAGCATCAACCGGGTTTGAGTCGCCACGTCTAGATGATCCTCGTCAGTGATTTGGGAATGGAGATCACCACTGTCGTTGTCAATTGGGGTATCTTTGTTTCTTTGACCTCCGAAGTCCTCGTAGAGGTCATCGTCATCATCATCGTCAATGTCGGCATCCGGTACAATTGCTGGGGTAGCCCATTTGGCTATCGATGCCGCTGTCTGCAGAGTGTCATCACTGTCATGGATGGCAGTGACACATAAGTGAGTTTGGGTAAACTTCTTTGAAGGTATGTTTTACATAAAACGAGTTATTTTGTGGCGACGCGTCGAAAGGGTTAAATCGCAAGATCCCGTGCGCGAAACGTATCAAATTGATTAAGCGCAACAATAGTATAATGCCGTATATCCGTATATTGCCTTATATGAGAGTATATGAGAAGATACGGTGGCACATGTGGATGTGGTAATATACTAGAGTAGTTTATGGGGAAGATTATCGCTGGCGATCTCGGAGAGATTGTGAGTTGTCTACATAAGGTTGCAGCTACCCGGGCTGGACATATCTCGCCCATTGCCGACAACCTAATCATGACTGCCATTACACGAGGAGGGAACCAGTCCTCGCATTGCTGAGGAGGAGATTGTTGATGCATTCGAATTAGGGTCGAGTTCCTGTCAGGTTCGTTTCCGTTGGTCTAATGTATTTAAAATCAACATTGAATATTACACATGTCGCGAGGCTTTTTGATCTCTAAGGGTGTAGTGTATTTATACTATTATGGGACATTATGCATGCAGCATTTTTGCAACTCCTGGTGTGCAAGGAACCTCCGTGTGATGGTGTTCAGGCTCAATAAATCTCTCAAGTTAGCTGTATGTATCGTGCGCGTACACACCAGGCTGCTGAGGCCCAACACCAACTTTCGTCTCTTTCTACAGTGAATAGTACACTCCTCATGTGTCGTCGACAGTGCCACAGGAGACCCCTTTCCGTTGCCCCGAATTTTCATTCCGAAAGAAGTTCACCTCAGACAGCTGGTGACTGAAACATATCTAATTACACCATTCTGGACAACTTCAAGATGGGTGCCGGAAGAAGCTCACTATTCGCAGCGCACCCCGACACGTTGAACCCACTCAGCTTTGTGAATTTAACGCTAACAAAGATTTAGTTGAAGACTTGGATGCGTTTCCCAAAATTGAGCAGATTGAAAACATCACAGAGTCGGAGTCTCAACCACAGCCACCTCCTTTGCCGTGGACGGAAACATACCTCGCCATAGGGGCTCCGCTGAGGGATTACATGTCTAAGCCATGGGAATACGACGCTCATGGTTGCGTTGATACAAACCTACAGAACAATCCCTACTATCTGTATGTGATGTGTGAAGAGTACAAATATATCCTGTATGGGATAATGCAGAAGGGTATGAAGACATACTATGACAATGTGCTGAAGGAAGACAACACTGCCCCGTGTTTCCCAAGCTTCAAAAACAGGGATGGCGTCCAGAAGCTCAGGGCTAGCATACCAGATGATCAAGCTCTCCCAGAGTGAGAACTACACACTCTCGAGGATATGAGATGGAATGACAATCACCAATGGCCTCTCAAATAATAGAGTCTAGACATCAACACAAGCATGAGATGGTTGATGCGGCAGCCAGCCTATGCCAAGCATCTCATTTGCACCCCTCAGCGTTGATTGAACAGCCATACGCCACTGAAACGCCTCTCTACCACAATCCACACTGCGGCCTGGAGATGGGAGACACAGGTAAGCAGAGATACTCGAGGATAATAATGTGCTAATCGAGGTTGAGGCTACGCTCAGACTGGGGTATACAATGGTTCGCTTCATCTTCTTGTCCGACGGAACACATTACTCGTATTTTGGTGGCGACAAGAAAGAGTGGCCTGTATATCTGACAATTGGCAATCTAGCTTCGAAGATCCACCAGATGCCCTCCACGCACATAGTTGCAATGGTCGCTCTCCTACCGATTCCAAATGAGAACTGCAAAATTCGTCAGAAGCGGCTGAATGAGCAGTGGCAAACAAACCAGCAGGTGCTGAATATAGTACTCCGGCAGGTACTCCAGCCTCTCCCATTGATACAAAATCCCAATGCCGAGAGTGGGTATTTCAACATTCTCTGTGCAGATGGCAACATCAGGCGATGCAAACCGGTTTGAGTAGCATGGCTTGCAGATTGAGCTGAGTATAGCAACCTACATCATCCTGAGTGGAATGTCTGTATTTGGTACCAGTGTCCCAAGAACAAATTTGGTGATTATGTCCCTTCTGACAAGCGACACCCCTGCCGGGATCGCAACCTATATATAACGCTCGGCGATGCTAACATCAAGGCAGCCGATGCCGAACACTCGTTTCGCGATGTCCACTGAGTATTCAACGTGTTTCGACCTATTCCCTGTATCGTAAGTTACCTCACGAAGCCCGACCTCCTCCATATAATGCAGGTCGGCATGCTTGACCACCTCCAGAAGTGGATTTTTGACTTCATCAAGATGCACGAAAGGTGCGACAAGTACAATGGAATCTGGTTGTCTGTGCAAGCTTACCACTACCTGACACCAAAAAATACGTAATATGAAGGAGTTTCTCGACGGAATGAGAAGGAGCTGAAGGAAATGAGCCTGGACCTGCGGGGAGTTGTAACCCAGTCTCTATGAGGCGAAAGCCCCACTCCGCGTCCCATATTCAATCGCGCAATTCAGTGCCCACAGGCATTGTTAGAATTCTATATGTATGATCGATATAAATCTCACGATAATGCAACTTTGAGCTACCTGCAGGATCCCATGCATTGTTTTCACACATTGAAAGATGTTTTCGTACTTGGGCGAACCGGCAAACAAGCGAAGGACAAAGCCAATGCCCTGAGAACGGAACTCGTGAACAAGCGGAAGGTAGACGAGCCAACAAATGTTGAAACTTGGACATCATCCAAGAATCAGGGTGAAAAGAATGCCTGGCGGGATTATATCAGCCACATGATAGATGTTTCCAAGGAGTTGGATGCCGACCAGAACTTTCTGAAGATCCACTTGATGTCTCATTGTGTCGAACAGCTCGTCCATATGGAGCCTTTCAACAGTATTCTGCCGAGAGACATGAACAAGCACATAAAACGAACTTCAAGCACGGTTGGAACATGTCCAATCACAATCTCACCTACCTGCGGCAAGTAATCACCATTCAGTGTTGCATTCTCTGCTTTGAAATCAGAGAGCTCAATCACCAAGCCTTCGGTGAGCATAAGGAGAACAGCGCAGCCGCCTTGAGAGTCCTTCCTTCCGGTGCTGATCTGGCTGCCCCCCTGGGCTCCCAGTCATATGTGAAGCCCGAATTCATGGGGCCCCAAAACTGCTGTGATGCCAAGCATCCTGACACCATGATCAAAGACTTCAGAGTATTACTCGGTAATACACGAGACGCAATGCACCGCGCGGCAATATACAGCGGCACGCGAGAGTATATCACAAATAAGAGTCTTGTCAATACGTATATATCAGATGAAACACTGCACGCAATGGAGCTCTGTATTTACAATGGTATTATGGTTCAAGTTGAGCGTTTAGGTGGTAAACACAATACTCAGATGTGTCGATGCACAGGAAGCCAGAGCTCGCGCTGAGGGGATTGACCGAAGGACTGGGTATGGGTAAAGCAACGCCCAGGGAGCTGTTATGGCACGCTGAATGGGCGTCTCCCGTGGCAACTGCAATGGCTATTGAAAATCAAACTCCTAAACGAGGATGGGGCCTTCGTTGAGTCCTGGGTAGCCCTGGCGCTCACCACGATACCTGAGAACTTGGGTAACTTGGATCCCGTCACGAAATTTGTACAAGTGAGAAAAGCACCAGCAGCTGTTGCTTTGCAAGTTTTCGGTGTGGGAAATAATGTCAGCTGCACGCACGTTATACAAGAGATAGCTAATAGTACTCAGACAGCAGATGGCCAGAAGGAGTGATGGATTGTCAATATCCACCTAGATCTGGTGACTTGGAATGATGTGTATAATTAGTAAAGGGATAATTGCATTTTATGCGCAGGTAGAAGGAATGCGAGGAGAGATTTTCACAGCATCACCCATCGCTTTGCGATACTGTATACTTAGTACAGAGAGAAATGTATTTTGCGCGCAGGTAGAGGAACGCAAGAAGCGATTTTTGCAGCGTCACCCATCACATTGCAATCCCGATGCAGGTGCGTACCCAATAAACCCACTCCGAGTATGGTCACAGTTGCCCACAACACTAGAGTGATTGTTTAAAATAGGAGTCTGACAGATTAAGAAGAAAAGATGAAACAGCGATCCGAGGGCAATATGGAACACAACAAATTCAATAGATGCCAGGCGCTTAGTAATCCGCCACTGGGGTGTCTCTGATGGCTCTGGCACAGGGCGTCTACTCTGACAGAACCATTCCGCCTGGATGGAAACATTTTTTGCTAATGCATGTGCATCTCCACACTTGCTTGATTATGGTGTTCAAGTTTATCGCCAAACTTGCTTCATCACAGCCTACAATATCACACAAATGTGGCCTACAAGTGCATCTCGAAACTCACTCGACCATACCCTCAGACAGTATCTCTCAGTTAACTCGATTGCCATATTCACATTCACCTCGAATTGTTCTTAAGCTCCGTCTGCAGACAGTCCAGATTTCTAGTGTGTAGATAGCTAGCTATATAGATAGATGAGCATACAAAATAAATACATGAGTTTTAAAAATTGTTGAATGATAAGTAGTGGCTATGATTTCAAGGCACACCAGCAACATTCCCAAAGATGTCATTTTCCTAGTCTCCTTTACAGTGATTTGAGGCACTCACAGGTGCTCCCAGGCTTGTTGTCGGTGCTCCCTGGCTTATTGTTGGTGCATCAGGACTTGTTGTCGGTGCTTCCAGGCTTGTCGCTGGCGCTCCTCAGTTCTTCCAGCTGCACCCAAATTTCTCTCTGGCACTCAGAGATGTTCTCAAACTTATCATAATCACTCTCATGGTACTCCTGACATAGTCATCAGAGATCCCAGATACTCTGAAGGCCGGCCGGAATGCCCTCCTACTGTCTGATACTGTCCTGAAATTGATTTATCTAAGTTTACACTCCTCATCCTCTCAGACACTCCTGGAGGCTTCCAGTGACTAAAATAGATTTTGCTGACGTGTTTGGTGGCTGAATTGGCAGCATCGTTGTGGACTAATTGGTGTCGGCATTTTAGCTGTATACATTTGTGTGCAATATCGGACGAAATGCCTGTCGTTTTGCTCGATTATGATCTGGTCACCCCTCACAGCGGTGTTTGTGGATATCAGTTTTCGTGGTGTGGAATAGGAGAGAAAGATGATAACGAAAAGACGTGGGAAGTCCTGATGATTATATAGTTAGCATTATATCAGAATGGCATAAGTAGCAGCCAAGATGTACGGTATACTCCAGTTGAATCCGGCCGCGTATGGCAACAACTAGCAGGGGTTTCCCACTGTTCCATGACTTACAATACGTCGGTCCAATCTGGATAGTTTGTTTCAAGGGATATATTGTGGTGTACGACAGCCAAAATCGCATATTTGTAAGATATAAATAGGACATTCTTTGAGGAAAAGGACATCAGCTGATGGTTCTCTCAAAACATCCCCGAGAGAATACATAAAACTGACACCAACAATCAAGTGATGCTGTATGGTTAGCCTAACTATTCTCGATGTATTGACAGTCAGAAGCCAGATCTGGCTCTATTCAAGATGATTTAACATAAAAACCTAGACATAAATCATGCAGCTTGCCTCCATACTGTCCATATCTTGGAACATCCAACCTCTCGCCCAACAGCAATGAAGTCAACACAAACTACAATAGTCAATCGTCCGAAAATGAACTTTTCGCCTCTTCCGTCTGGCGAATATGGCATATCGACAAAGTGTTCTACACTACCACATCATCAAACAAGTGAGGGCAAGAGAGACTTGTAAGGAGAAAGAGTACGAGTCCTTGGGGCATTTTGCAGCTTGCAATTCAAAACGGAGCATGTGGCAGAGAAATGACAAGAAATGTACTGCTCAAGAAATGAAGAGAAAGAGAACTGGATTGAGGATTATGTTGAGAGAGCAACCGGTGGGGCAAGACAGGGGGGTCAAGAGGCAGAGGCAGCAATTAGGCTCGAGCAGGAAGATACAGTGATGGCTGAAAATGCCTGTTTGACAACCAGAGAGGTCGAAAAAACTTTCAAAGAGATGATGGTTGCTACTGGAGTCAGTCTGAGCGATATTGCAAGTTTCAATGATGGGGAGGATGGGGAATTGAAGAATGAAGAAGACACTGAGCAGGGCAAGCTGAGCGAAGATGACGAACGTGGCTGGGTGACTGGCACAATATCTAACATAGTCCCGCAGCACATGGAGGAGTTTCAGCAGAATCAGATGAAGCTTGACAAATTGACACAACCAGAATGGGGAGACCCAGCTGATTACTTGCGTGACAGAGATAAGGAGTACAGTTCATCCAAATTGAGGGTTCCGGTTGTCGTTATACCATAAATAGAACAAGATGTTCCCTCACCTGCTCCCACAACATTTGGAGAGCATATGGAGTGTTTTGATATTGTCCCCAGAATAGCGCAAATGCTGCAAGGGACTTCCCAACCAGGATGCAGTCATATTAGGCTAGGTTCTGAGAATCCCCAGTCGGGCACAGGTATACCCAGTCGTGTGCCGGCAGCAGAACTGAATCTGTCACCTTTACTGAAAGCAATGCCTGTTGAGCCCGTATACTGTAACCCCTGCATATCGCCTCCTCAGGTAATCACCATATGGTTATCGGATTCAGGAGAAGACATGGTGACGGCTCTTGCGTCTGCAGAAGAATAGATAGGTAAAGTGTTATTTTTGATATCATATCTCGGTGAAAAGTAATTTGTGTACCAATTTGGGTGCCTCTCAGTTTTGTCTTAATATTGGTGACCAAATTGTGAGACATGATATTTCGTCTACGCATGTGCAAGGGTCCAACACACTGTATGAAAGTTCTACAATCCAAATGGAGTTGCAAGACTGGCAAACAGCACGATTTTTCGTTACCAATTAGTGTTCAGTGAGCAAGCAAAAGCATAATTAGTGACGAAATATACTAACAAAATTTAAGTAAGTGATGTCATATGATTCATAGAAGGAGTGGTCCATATGCAATACCAATTAGTCTGCATGATGACGGTCACATGGTATTTATCCACGAATCCAACTGCATACCTCTCCGCACATACCTGGTGCGCATGGTTCGGACAGTTGAAATTGCTTATGGTATATCATGGAAATCGAGGAGAAGCAGGTGCATGAGGCAAGGTGAGGAAGTTGAGCTATATGAAACAAAAATTAGTGAAATGATCCACATGCTGTCAATTGCCGGCCGAAAGTGCAGGAACATGACAGGGCCACATCATCTGTCACTCACATAACCCGCTTACAGGTTGAACAGAAATCGAGAGGCCACAAAGCTTCTGGATGCAAACAACAATGATTAGAAATGCAATATTGGATGTCAATATCTGGTATACTATTTGTTGCATACAATGATTGAGTGTAAGAAGGCTGTTTGTTGTTTTTCTATTCTAAAAATAAGTGTCAATGGAGTATCAACGATTTTCAGTCTTTCACATTCAACAATCACAGGGCTGTTTAGTCATGTCACTCTGAAGTAAATGTATTGGTTGTCGTTATAGCCACAATCGCACATGACAAGCTCATTGCCCCATCACAAAAATCAGCATCAACCAAGCGCGAAAGATTTTTAGTCTAACACATTGGACAATCCCAGGGCTGAGTTGTCACATAACTCCAAAGTGTTGAACTTGGTTGGTGTTATAGCCAAAGAGGGATAAGACACACTTATTGCCTAGTTCTAAAAGTGAGCATCACTAGAGCATCAACAATTTTCAGTCATACACATTCGACAATGGATGTTCTGCATAGTCATCTCCTGCCAAAGGAAATGTATTGGTCAGCTTTATAGCTTAAAAGGCAATTGATACGCTTGTTGCCGCATCCCAAAAATGAGCATCAATGGAGTGTCAAAAATTGTTGGGCTTGCATCATAGAAAATGCTAGGGTTGTGCTGCAACATCAACTCAGAATCGAACTCCCGGCCCCCTTTCTAAGTTAAAACTCTTGTGACAACATTGCTAAAATGTCCTAAAAATGCGTGTCAATGGAGTGTCAACAATTGCTGGCCATGTATACTGGATAATGCTATGGCAGTCCAGTGACATTAATTCATAATCGAGCTATCGCCCGCCTTTTTAGGCAAAACTGCTTGCGACAACATCGCAACTACGTCATAAATGTGAGCGTCAACGGAGTATCAACCGAGCATCAATGATGAGTCAATGGAGCGTCAACGATTTATGGTCATCCAACTTGCACAATCCAGAGGCTGAGCATCAACCTATACCCATATTTACTATATTGGCTGCCTTTCTAAGCGAAAATTGCTCGAACAATTCCACTACCGCCTCGTAATAATATGTGTCAGCAGAACCGGCAACCATTTGATGGGGTTTAGTATGCTTCACAGCAATGAAATGCGTTGGGTCGTTCCTAAATGCTGTTCTTAACGGTCAGTCTTATTAGTATGATCCTGTATACAACTTAACAACTATGTCTGCTGTGTCTCACAGGTCTTACAGCTGTCTTGCATGTAGCTCAAGAGTGAATATTTAAGCACTAGTGTTCTACTCAATATTAATGTCAACTTTGACAGTCTCTCAACAGGAATTACACAGTCTCCAACTTCCTACAGCCATGTCAGATTCCCAATCTACAAATGCCTCGTAGCTAGAGGTTATGATATCTTCCAACAATGAATGAGTCTTTATTTGCGATTTGACCGACCATACTGTACAAATCATCATTGATGCTTGGTGATCTTCATTGAATATGAGCTCAAAATGTCCTATTGCTTGGAAGAATTCTAGACATGTGCCTTCATGGTGCTTCTATTTGCACTGTGGAATTGAGAAGACTGGCAGCTCTGGCATTACATGTATCATTTGCGATCAAGTTATTCTGCATCCATCAGAGCATGGAACCAGCTCCATGGGGAAACACTTGTTCGCAAAAGTGAACATTGTAATGTAAAACATACTAACAAAGTCTGAGGTTTCTCAATTGACAAGTACAACCATTGACGAAACAGCATTGGCCATATTGAAGAGACAAGGCAGTCGCGGAATTACAATTGTAAGATCGCAAAAGACACTCATATTTGACAATTTAGTCTTACTAATATTGCCACCGTTGCAAGACACAATGCTCTAAACTGGCTGGAAAGGAATTCCTAACTGCCGAACTTCACAAAGATAGTTGGAATCGCCTATCTAATAATAGAATGTGTTTCAACTCACATTCCTTCGAACGTAATCTCAAACCTCAAGCTACGATGGTCATATACTGCATTCTGCTGTGAGCACGTGCTTGCATAAGCCAGCACTCTTAGCAGCCATTGCTGGAGGGAATACTCTCTGACAGTGGATGCAATTAAGAAGCAATTGCCATCAAGAAATGAAGTTAGCTTAGCTATGGATTCATCAGCAAAATGTAAATCGGTCCGGAAGCCACACGCAAACCTCCCAGACACTCCGATAGACCTCACCGGTGCTCCCAAGTGATTCCAGATGCTCCCAGGCCCCCCTGGAGCTAAGCAAAGTGCTCTCAGACTCTGCAAGAGCATTCTCAGGTGCTCCTGAAAGCACCTGCAGTTATGGAGGTGCATTCAAGATGCTACAAGATTTGACTTATAGGATAGTCAAATTTTGAAGCAGCTGAGACTTCGAGAGCAGCTTCAGGCCTCTGCGCAGCTCTGCGGGAGACTTAGTGCCGTATTTCTCACAGCAGTGGTTCTTAGGGTTCCATAACCACAAGGCATTTGGTGTATCTGATTCGTCTTTGTTAGAGTCACAAGATTCGCTACATCACAATATGGCATGTATTATCTATCTAAGTCTCTCTATATATATACATACGGCCAATCTGGCTGCAGACGGCACTGGAGCGTAATCACAGGAGCACCTGGCGACGCTGATTGAGAGAAGTTAGAGATGCACTTGGAGGCCGTGATCGTGTGAACGGGGAAATGTACTTGGAGGCCGCTATGGAGTGAGTTTGGAGATGCACTTGGGGGCCGAGATCGAGTTGAACTCAGAGATGCACTTGGAGGCCGTGATCGAGCAGGATTGGAGAAGAACTGAGAGGCCGTGATCGAGCGAGTTTGGAGAAGCACTGAGAGGCCGTGAGCGAGTAACTCGGAGATACACTTGGAGGCCGTGATCGAGCGAGTTTGGAGATGCACTTGGAGGCAGAGATCAAGTTGAACTCAGAGATGCACTTGGAGGCCGTGATCGAGCGAGTTTTGAGATGCATTTGGAGGCCGAGATCGTGTAACTCAGAGATGCACTTGGAGGCCGTGATCGAGCGAGTTTGGAGATGCATTTGGAGGCCGAGATCGTGTAACTCAGAGATGCGCTTGGAGGCCGTGTTTGAGCGAGTTTGGAGATGCATTTGGAGGCCGTGATCGAGTAACTCAGAGATGCACTTGGAGGCCGTGATAGAGCGAGTTTGGAGATGCACTTGGAGGCCGAGATCCTGTAACTCAGAGATGCACTTGGAGGCCGTGATTGAGCGAGTTTGGAGATGCATTTGGAGGCCGTGACCGAGTAACTCAGAGATGCACTTGGAGGCCGTGATAGAGCGAGTTTGGAGATGCACTTGGAGGCCATGATCGATCGAGATTGGAGGAGTACTTGGAGGTGGTCGATCTGGAGGCGGTAGATCGGGAGGGAGGTTTCGACGGCAGCTGAGACTCCATTCATTGGTTAACTCGTAATCGTGGGAATGGAGAGAATTGAGTACAAACTGGCTGGGAGCGTGAGACAGTCAATCATGGGATGATGCAGTATGCGGTGTATGCAGTACTCAGTGCGTGCTGTACTCGCTGTATGCTGCACTCGGTGTTAACTCTTGATCTTGGCATGGAGAGATAGAGAGGGATGGCTTAACTTCGTGTTTGTAGGTGACTGTAGAGTTGAGGACGAGAAGTAGAGGGATGGGGCAAATCATCATGACAAACTGGGACTTAGAGAATTTCGTGTGCGAGTCAATTCACCATCCCCTATATGGCAGGTATGAGTCCCGATCCGGCGTGTAATTACACCGATACGAGGTCTTCCCAACCCAATCAGGCAAGTCATACCCTGATTTGTCATATCCGCTCGTATCCTCCACATTGTCCTCATTTTCATCCCCGATCTCTCTCTTTCTCGTCCACAACTGTACCATCATCGCAGAACACAAAGTTGGGTCATCCCTCTCTATCTCTCCATGCCATGATCATGAGTTGACACCGAGTACAGGATACAT
>Ga0307515_10003255_pt1 | contig 34369 bp, 32 predicted proteins | sample 17_EM_MG_FD_194513 | JGI IMG/M metagenome (GOLD analysis project Ga0307515, IMG submission 194513) | Populus trichocarpa ectomycorrhiza microbial communities from riparian zone in the Pacific Northwest, United States - 17_EM | ecosystem: Host-associated > Plants > Roots > Unclassified | place...
TTCCGCTTCTGCTCCTTCTGGTACAACCCAGTGTGTAGGTGCTCATTCTCCACATTCTGAATGACAAGCTGAGCTCGCACTGTCATCACATCAGCATGTAGGCCAGTGCCCCACTGCTTCAAGGCACGATTATCATGTTCAAGTGCTGCAACTCTCTTCTCAAGGTCTTCAACTGTCAGGGCAATTGGTTGAGATGTTGGGAGGATTGGTGGGTCAGAAGAGAATGGAGGAGGGGGTAGTGGGGGCATTACGAGCTGGGGAACCTGGTGAGTTGAGGATGGCAAAGACTTGTCAGCAAGAAAAGCGGCTCGGGTGACAAGCAATTGGGCTTGAATATCACCACTAGCATCGTTTTCATGTGATCCTGGTGAAGGTGAGCGCAGGGGTGGTGGTTGGTGAGAGCCAGGACCTGGGGGAATGAGGTCAACTTCAAGAACTGGTGGTTGCTGCAGTGGCTGCTCCAGTTGTGCTCGAAATGAAGCAAGTACAGCTTTGAATGGTGATGTGTGCTCAATTGCTGCAGGTGCTTTGAAGGAAAGGCTGAAGCTTGGCTTCACCATATCACTGGACACCTTGGATCGGTCAACTGGCCAGGTGCCTGTGACTTCAAATGCCTTCATTATGTTCTCAGGTGATAGTCCTTCAATGTAAGGCTTCTCGATTTCAATTAGGAACTCTTCTTTTGTGATTCTCCCTGGGTTTGATCTTGTGTGCTCTTCCATCCATTGTTCATACTTTTGCTTGAACTGTGCAAACCCAACAACATCGAGAGCTTTATAAGAGGTTAGTGATGCATGAACCACAGTTTCGTTGAGAGCCACTCACTCTGTAAGACATGAGTTGTATGTGCAGGTAGACATAGAACCACAATGCGATTGTTACGATGCGCCCTGCAAGGGTTCAAAGTAAACGTCTAATAGCCTGGATCTAGACCTGAGAACTATTATTTCAGTTCCACAGATATATAAATAATACTTCGATAAGTATTAATATATATCCGCTTTTATATATGCGAAGTTGGTGCTGACACCTCCTGTCAAAGTCGGTGACAAAGGAAGACTATTTCCTTTTATGGTAATACGAATATACTTTAGGTTATGACACCTCAGTCGTATGACAGTATACTTTGTACTACTATATAGGTATAGTAAGGATATATGATGTGTATGTGAGTAGAGTGTTGATCTTGTTAATATCTAAGTTCTTAGAACCTATTGTCCCGTGCACTCCCTATCTCTATTAGATGGGCTTGCTAGTGGGCTCTTTAGGTATGCTTAAGATAAGTAGATATATGTGAAGATTGGATGATATTCGAACTCCGCTAGGGGCCGCCCCTTTTATAGGTGAGCGACCCTGAGTGAAGAGTATGTACATGACTCGATCCGATGACTCAGGCGCCAAGTCTGAGTCATACTTAATACATGACATATGAATTCCAATATGAACAAGGGACCGACGCGGGACCGACGTCTATCCTTTGTTCACCACAGTGGTAGACAAAGAAAGCGAACTCGAGGGCAGGCACCTTTATGAACATAGTCGCAAAAGTACTCTGCCTTCCAAAACAAAGTTATAATAAATAGAATATTAATGCCAAACCTGTTCCGTCGCTACACTTAAATAAGGTGTGTGTAAGCGTGCAGAAAGATATATCCGTCACTCCATGTCATGAAACCCAGTTCCATAACAGGGCACACAATAACAAATGTCTATAATTGAGACGTCAAGTGAGGGACATTCCCCATCAAGTCTAAGGTTAAATACAATGTCTAAATTACGAACACGCGGCTACTGGACTGCAGGGGGCGGTGAAGTGGAAAGCAGTGAGGTGGGTGGCATCGCATAGTGTAGGTGGAACGAAGTGGAAGCCAAAGCACACGGAGACGACCTCAATAACAACATAGCGGACAGGCTAGCTAATGAAGGCTGGGTCTCGGGGAGAATATTTGACATCAGTACTATCATTGTACCCCGAGGATGGGTGGACGTAGCGCCGGTTCTCTGCCACCAGCCCCTGGACTATCTGACACGACTGGTTGTGCGTAACAGGATCCTGGCGCCAGCCGGGACCCTCAAATTTGGGAGATTCTCAGACAAATGGACTGTGATGATAGGTACCCTGTTCAACAAAGTCCTGGATCCCGGAAGCCATATTAGGAAGGTATGGTCTATCACTGTACCTGAAGGACTAAAAGAGGTTTTCTGGAAAGAAATGAATAGTGCTCTGGTCCTAGGACACAGGTACTATGGCACCAGGAACAAAAAGTCTAACTTGGGACAGGTGTGCCTATGCGGTCAGGAAATGTCACTCGGACACATCTTGCTTGGTTGCACCAAGTATGACCTATGGCCACTCTTCGCAGTACTGCAAAGCGCATTACTGACAGTATCTCCGAAGTCCGCATTCAGAACCCTACATCTGGACAAATGGGGTTCATCCCCATGGTACCCTATCCTAGCTCTACAAGCAATAGAAGAGACTGCGCTGCCTATCTTCAAAGGGCGGAAAAAAATGCTCAAAGCACTCAAACTGTCTAGGCCAAAAAGAGAATGGCTAATCGGCACCTACTACTGGATGCTATGGAAATGGCACATGAAAGAGATCCACGAGGATGATTTTAAATTCGTGCCCATCCTCTGTGTCACGCCCCTGAAAGAGGCCCTACTACAGCCTTGCCCAGCGGTGGAGAAGACCGTGGAAGTGCACGGGGCTGGCCAAGCCCCCACAGCGAGAGCCAGGCTCACAGACGGTGCCTATGGATAATAGGCACACCTTTGTACCAGGAAACCCCGTTTACTCACCACACGTCGTCTCCATGACCCTTCTCACACCCTCTGGTAGTAGGTTCAACTCCTGCTGTACGGTGGAGATAGTGGCCCTAGTCAGAGCCTGTAAAAGGGTGTAAAACAGGGCCCAGGGAGGGACATAAAACCACATAAGGGCAGTCCGGTGCGGCACTCCTACCCACCCGAGGGTAGAAGCCACCTTGCCAATGTCGGACAGGAGGCCCCCTGCAGGTTTAGTGGGTATTCTACAGTCCTCTGGCTGTCAGCGACCCCCACACTCCCAGCCTCTGAAGCCTTGGAGCCTCAATCAGAGTGTAGCAGGGTGCTGGGAGACCATCTCACCCTCATGTGCTGATGTGAGCGGGGCTGTATTGGCACCTCCAACAGGTACTGGGGTCTTAAACCAGATTCCTGCAGGTGACGGTAGGGAGAGTTCTAGAGAACAGGCGGTGCTGGATGATGGGGTGCCACTTCTACAGAGACATCCTTCTCAGGCTGGGAGACCACATCCCCTGATTGGTGCGCTCTTGGATTTGGCGGCAGAGCCGCTTCCCTGACCCACCAAAAAAAAAAAAAAAAAAGTGGAACGAAGTGGAGGCAGGGGCAATGTGTAAGTGGAATCTACACAGAGGCGGTGATGTGGGGGCTATGCAAACACAGTGGTACAGAGGTGGAAGCGAAGAGGAATTAGGTGGAGCGCACAGGGCAGAGGTGGGTCTATACTATCGGAGTGAGTCTAGTAGCGAGCGGGGAATGACACAGACGAGAGGAAATACAAGATATAAATCAGGAAACATCAGAAAGAGTCCATAGTACGAGACACGAGTCATAGAGAGCGGGGAAAGGAAAGAGGGGATCGGAAAGGGAGTGGAAGCGGGAGTGGGATCGGAGGGGAGATGTCGGAGTGACTGGAGGGAGTGGAGATTGTCGGAATAGAAAGGAAAAGGGGAGAAATAGGCGATATTATCGCACAATCAAGGCATAACTAGAGGATTCTGATGTAGTAACTATCGCTGCAACAGGAGCAGGCAAGACTACAGGCCTTCAGCCGGTTCACCGGCAAAGGGGGGTTTTAGGGGGTAGGACACAGGGCACTCCCGTCCAAAGGCTTCAGGCCAACTTGGCGAGCCCTGATAGAGTCCTCCACATCTGCATTCAGACGCAATGGTGCATGATGCATTCCCTCCCTTTCCCACAAAAAAAAAAAAAGACTACAGGCCTTTGTTCTTCAATGAACACAGTCTCACAGTAATCACCACACCACTCAACATGCTCAGGATGCAAATGCAGAAGCAGCTGGGCCGCCATAAGATTGAAACAATCCATTTTTATAACACCTAGGCCTTGCCCCAAACCAGTATATGAATAGGGCAGTTTGAACATGTGGGACATCTATTCCAATACTGAAAGCAATTGAAAAAAGCTATGGCTGTATTCTGGCCATATCGCAGGGCCTTTAGGCCTTTTAGAAAAAAATAGTGGTATGATGCAGCCTCATACCACCCATCACCACGCTACCTGTCACGCACCACCCCGTCGGCATTGTACCATGCACCCCTGTCATGTCACCCAACCATCATTGCCACTGCTGCCGCCGTGCCTGGTCATCTGTTTGTCTTCACTGTCACCTGTCAGCCAGCCACCCACACTGGCCACCTGCCCAGCTGCCCTCAACTCAACACATTTTTTGGACCACACTGTCGCTGTCGTCATTGCCGTCGCTGCCTGCCCTGCCCTGCTGCCCCCACATCCCATGGGTGCATTCTCAACAAACTGAGAGGTGAGTACAATAACTCTAGAAGTGTCATTCAGCTGACTGCTCAAATTTTTTGCGAACAGTGCAACAACCCCAGGGGCAATTCGGTCCCACATATGTGCATTCTACAATATCACATACATTTTGCTGATGCTTGTAGCCCAACCCACAATCTATGTGCAGTGTTCAAGGTGCGATGAAATCAGCCAGTCCGCAGGTTTCCTAAAGAAACCCGCACGGTCCAACGACTAGGAGGTAAGTCCGAAGGACTATGAGGCAGAGGGGACTTGTCCGTGCACCAGCGGAAATACAGGGATCTCCTCTCGTTCACGCACACCGGCAGAAAGTATCTCCAGGCAGAGGAAGTGGGGGGACGAACGACTTACGGTCTTGTCGGACCTACTACCCACAAATGCGACTGCCCGAAAGACCTACGGTGCGATAATATCGCCCTTTTCCTCCATTTTCCCCCTTATTCCGACGATCTCCGCTCTCCCCGATCCCTCCGATCCCTCTCCCGACCGTCCTCCGACCCCTCCGACTCCTTTCCCCGCTCCCCCTGACTCGTGCTTCGTATTATGGACTCTTTCCCTGTGATGACCGCTCGTATACTATGTCTCTGATTGCTTGTATCATTCCCGCACGCTGCTGGACTTATTCCTATAGTGTGGACCCGCCTCTGCCCTGCACGCTCCACTAATTCCTCTTCACTTCCACTTCCGTACCACCGCGTTCGCATAGCCTCCACCTCACCGCCTCTGTGTAGATTCCACTTACACATCACCCCCGCCTCCACTTCGCTCCACCTACACTATGCGATGCCACCCACCTCACCGCTTTCCACTCCACCGCCTTCTGCAGTCCAGTAGCCGCATGTCTGTAAATTACATGTTGTATTTAAGCTCAGACTCGATGGGGAATGTCCCTCACTCGACGTCTCGATTATAGACGTTTGTTATTGTGCGCCCTGCTTCGCTCGCATTGAAATCCTGCCCTGCTTTCTCACCCCTTGTACCTTCGGACTTCGGACCTCAAGACCGGTGGCTCATTTCCCCACCCTCGCGTGCTAACTCCCTCCCTCAGCACTGCCGGGCTAGCCAGCCGGACCGAACCCCCGCTTCAGTCAGCCCCTTCGGTGTTGCACCTAGTCAGAGTGCTTGCCGCCAAGACAGATTGGGCGCCTGTTGTGCTTTTGGGCAGTTGCCTGGGAATTAGGTCCGACAAGCCTGTAAGTCGTCGTACCCACTTTCCCCTCTTCCTGCCGGAGATTGTATTCCCGCTGGCGCATGTGGATGAGAGGAGAACCGAATTCCGTCGGCAAACGGACTAGCCTCAAGAACCCCCGTTATTCCCTTTCGGCTTCCGTTTGCATAATCTCTGTCAGAGATTATTGGAATTACTGAATCCATCGCATACGGGCGCCCAATCTGACTAGGCGGCAGGCGCTTCGACTAGGTACGACACCGACAGGGCTGACTGAAGCAGGGGCCTGGGTCTGGCTGGCTAGACCAATGGTGCTATGGATCGGGAGTTAGCGTACGAGAGCGGGGAAGTGGTCCACAGTCTTGTAGATCGAAAGTCCGACTTGCGGGGCGGCGAGTCGGGCGGGTTTTCCTTATTGAGCAAGCAGGGCGCACACAATAATCAACATCTATTATCAAGATGTCGAGTGAGGGGCATTCCTCATCGAGGCCGGTGTTAAATACAAAGTCAAAAATACATGTCCGGTGTGCAGGCCGTAGCCGAGAAGTGGAACGAGTGAAAATACTATAGGTACGGGTAGCAAGGCACGGGTGGGGCCAGGCTTTACAGTGCCTGGAAACAGTGCCTGGAAACACTACAAATACTCAATACAACCCGGGCCGGGTCCGTATCACCAGCTACAAGTCATGTGAGGTGCGGGGGAGTGCGGGCGGACATGGAAACATTCGGGATCGGAATTAGGGGATTGGAGCAGGAGGGAGGATGAGTCACGGAACGATCGCGGAGTAATGAAAGGTCGGACACGAGCGGGGAGCGTTGGAGAGTGTGAGGGAGTGTTGGAATTAGAGGAAAAGGTTTGGAAAAGGGCGATATTATCGCACAAGGCCACTGTAGGTCCTTCCCCCCTCCTCGCCGCCTTTCTCACTGTCCCTACACATCAATGGGCGCATTATCAAGGTCCCCTGTATACACATAGGTGAGTACAATATACTTCAAGGCATTGCTGAGTAGCTAATCGCTTACATCTCGAAGACCTCGGTCGGACTGCGTAATGACCCTGGGAGCAATTCCCCGTGTACGTATGTATTCACACATATCGCATGTACTCCACTGATGCTTGTAGACCAACCCACAGCCTACCCATGACAGCTATCGGCCCCACAAGACCTCGGACTTCCCCACCCCCTCGCTGCCTTCCGTGCTGCCCCCACACACCCAACTGCACATTCCTAAAGCCCCCTGCATACCCACAGGTGAGTACAATACCTCCCAATGCACCATTCAGCTTACAACCCAATGATCTTGCCCAGGCACTGGTGGACCCCATAAGAACCCCAGGAGCGACCCCTCTGTGTATGTTCGTATGCACATATATCACATATGCTTTGCTGACACTTGTAACCTAACCCACAGCCCATGTGTGCTTGCTATCGGCTTTGGACTTCCTCCTCCTTGCTGCCTTCTTCACTGCCCCCACACGTCCAAGCACACATTCCCAAAGTCCCCTGCATACCCAGAGGTAAGTACAATATCATTCAACATGTTGTTCAGCATCCAATAGCTTACAATTTGGTGTCCTTGCCCAGGCTTTGCCAGACCGCATAAAGACCCCAATGGGCACTCCTCCATGTATGTGCAGCTGGTATGATAGTATAATAGTTTAATCATGTATTTAATTTGAATTTATTGGATTTATTGGATTTATTTACATGTGTACAATGAGGTGTGCCAGGTGGCCCCAATGATCAGGCACCACAAAAACCACCTCCAGAAGACAAAGCAATCGCGAAAAAAAGCGTTCTAGCAATGGTAATATGAATGCTAGAAGGTTCAGATGCATCAGCTTAGAGTACTTTGATAATATAGACTTGAAATTTCACAAAAAGCATACAACTGGTATGATGCAACTTTGGGGGTATTGCAAATGTCAATTCCAGTTCTGCAGCTCAGTACAATCGCTCTTCAAATAGGGTAGGCATTATTAGGTTACCCGCTGCATCTAATAATGCCTTCCCTGTTTGCAGAGTGATTGTACTGAGCTGCAGAACTGGAATTGACATTTGCAATACCCCCAAAGTTGCATCATACCAGTTGTATGCTTTTTGTGAAATTTCAAGTCTATATTATCAAAGTACTCTAAGCTGATGCATCTGAACCTTCTAGCATTCATATTACCATTGCTAGAACGCTTTTTTTCGCGATTGCTTTGTCTTCTGGAGGTGGTTTTTGTGGTGCCTGATCATTGGGGCCACCTGGCACACCTCATTGTACACATGTAAATAAATCCAATAAATCCAATAAATTCAAATTAAATACATGATTAAACTATTATACTATCATACCAGCTGCACATACATGGAGGAGTGTCCATTGGGGTCTTTATGCAGTCCGGCAAAGCCTGGGCAAGGACACCAAATTGTAAGCTATTGGACACTGAACAACATGTTGAATGATATTGTACTTACCTCTGGGTATGCAGAGGACCTTGGGAATGTGTGCTTGGACATGTGGGGGCAGCGAAGAAGGTGGTGAGGATGAAGGGGAGGTCAGAGGTCCTGTGAATGTGATGGAATCGGTAATTCCGCTAATCTCCGACAGAGATCAATCAAACGGAAGCCGAGAGGATGGAAGGGAAGGGGTCTTGAGGCTTATCCGTTCGCCGATGGAATTCGGTTCTCCTCTCATCTGCGCGCACTGGTGGGAATACGATCTCCAAAAGGGAAAGGGAAGTGGGGATGACGACTTAGGGGCTTGTCAGACCTAATTCCCAAGCAACTGCCCAATAGCATGATGGGCACCCAATCTGTCTTGGCGTAAACACTCTGACTAGGTATGACTCTGAAGGGGCTGACTGAAGCGGGGTTTCGGTCCAGCTGGCTAGCCCGGCGGTGCTGAGGGTGGGAGTTAGCATGTGAGGGTGGGGGAATGAACCACCGGTCTTGAGATCCGAAGTCTGAAGGGACGAGCGGGCGAGCGAGCAGGTCGGGATTAACAGTGAGCGAGGCGGGGCGCAATAACAAATGTCTATAATTGAGACGTCGAGTGAGGCACAATCCTCATCGAGTCCTAGCTTAAATACAAAGTCTAAATTATGAACACGTGGCTACAAGACTGCAGAAGGCGGTGAGGTGGAAGGTGGTGAGTGGGTGGCATCGCATAGTGGAGGTGGAAAGAAGCGGAGGTTGGACCCGACCACTACTTCCGAGTAGTTCCAACCAGGCAACGTCCTCAACAGGGCAGCTGAAGGTGGTCTAGGTAAGTGGCCGGGGGTTGCAGATGACCCTGGGCTCTGGCCCCCAGTCATGGTCATCGTCGCGGGATGCGACGAGCAGGTTGCTGGCTTGGGCCTTGGGCCTGGGCCTAGCTAACAGTAGTTACCTTCTCGTTTAGGTACTTAGTTACATTTCTGCTTTTAGCGGAGCTTTCTTGTACATAGTTGTTGCCCCGTGGTCGCCACCTCATCGCAACGGGGCGCCAGTGAGTAAACAGGTAGGAAACTGGTGCGGGGGTCATGCTCCCCCGTATCCAAGGCTCTCCTTGATCCGTAGAATAGTGGTACCCAGGCTGGGTGGCCTTGAAGGAGCGTCGCCCCACCCCCTGGGGAATCAGAACACAGTCGGCGTTGCCGCTCTGGCAACTCCCCTGGGTGCCTGCAGGCACGACCCCCTAGCCGATACGTCCGCTCTGGGGTCACCAGGGGTCGCCAGAATGCTCACTGAAATTTCTGGGAATTTCTTGGTTGCCCACGAGGCTTCCTTGAGTTCCACGCTGACACCATGCGGCCTCCATGGAGGTCCGCGGACACCCATAGCTGAAGAGAGGGCGCGACATATTGTGCCCTTGACAGCGTATTGCCCGGGTGGGGGCCTGGATGCCCATGAACGTCCATGGACCTCCACCCATGTAACCCGTTATGCCATAATTGGGCGTCCTTGGATGCTCAATTCTTTTGACCTCTCCCTGGCCCTGGCCAGGTGACGTGTAGAGCACGGTCCTAGGTGTATGGATCTGTCGCCGGCCACTAGATGTGAGGGTGTGATCATCTCGGTCAGCACCGGGGGCACCAGCACTGAGCTTAGCCGTAATAGGGGAGGGATCCCTGCCATTTAAGGCACCGGGAGTCCATTAGGTCGTGTGGGTGGGCCGTATATCTTTTGGGCCCTATAACCCGTTATATACACGTAATCCTTCCTAATTGGTTTGCGTGGTGTACCAATTGGTAGGACCCCTTCGGGGATATCTGGCATAAGTGGGAGCCAAGGGGGGCAACCCCCGGCCACTCTCGCGGTTATCATTCAAGTGTCACATCCGGGGTCTCGTAATTGTAGGTACTCCCTGGAAACGGGCTCCGGTGATGATTGTGTGAGGCCGTCGCCTTTGGGCGCTGTGGGCCTCGTGGTTATCCGGCGTTGTAAATACCTGCATTTAAAAGTACCCCCCTGGGCAGCGCTTCACCACCAAGTAGGGCAATTGTACCCAAAGGGTGGAAGCCTTTGGTGCTATAAGTCGCTGTCCTGGCGAGGATGGTGTAAAGGCGTATGGACCCCTTGTGCCCTGAGATGTTTCGCCCGGTGATATTGAATCTGGTTCCTGGTTGCTTTTCCTTGCCATGGGGGCATGACTCCCCCATCCTTTGAGAGTGCTGGCTATGCCGCATGGATGGTGTGGGGAGTTTTACTGTAAGTCGTCCTCATTACTCTTCTCGCACCCTCTGGGAGTGGGTTCTACTCCCGCTGTATGGCGGAGATAGTGGTGTCGGGTTAAAAGGGCTTTTATGGCTCTGCGCTCACACCCAGAGAGGGACGTTAAACAATTTAGGGGCGGTCCGGTATGGCACGCCCTGTCAGCCGCAGGCAGGGGCCACCATTGCCAATGTCGGACTTAGAGGCCCTCTGCAGTTTTAGTGGGTATGACATCGTAAGGCGCTCTGCCTGGGTGTAGACCCCCACACTCCCAACCACTGAAGCCGACGGTGTAACCATTTTTCCTCTTGGGTGCCGGGAGACCATTTCACCCTTGAGGAGTGGTGGCGGCTGTATTGGTGCCTCCAACAGGCAATGGGGTCGGTAAACCGATTTCTGTGGGTTAGAGAGGGGAGAGTTCTAGCGAACAGGCCGTTCCAGTTGAGGGGTGGTCCACGTCCGGGGTTTTACTCCCTGGAAACGAGCCGTCCCGTTTAGGGGCACCTTTTCGTGGGAATCTCATTGAGGGCCGGGAGACCATTTCCCTCCTTTGAGTGTAAAATCCTTGAACTGGTAGCAGTGCGGCTTCCCTTCTGACCAAAAAAAAAAAAAAAAAAAAAAGTGGAAAGAAGCGGAGGCGGGGGTGGTGTGGAAGTGGAAACTACACACGGGCAGTGAGGTGGAGGCTATACGATGCGGTGGTACGGGAGTGGAAGCAAAGAGGAAATACAGGATACAAATCGGAGAGCATCAGAAAGAGTCCATAATACGAAACACGAGTCACGGGGAGTGGGGAAGGAAACAAGGGGATCGGAAGAGAGGCAGAAGAGGAGTGGGATTGGAGGACGGGTATCGGAGCAACCGGAGGGAGCAGAGATCGTCGGAAAAAGAGGAAAAAGAGGAGAAAAAGGCGATATTATCACAGTGAAGCCAATAGCCAGTGCGCATGGGCTTGGGTTAGGCTACAAGTGTCAGCAAAGCATATACGATATATATGCATACGCATGTACATGGAGGGATTGCTCCTGGGGTCATTATGGGGTCCGGCAGGGCCTGGGCAAGGTTGTTGGGTTGTAAGCTGAATGGCGCATTGGGGGGTACCATACTCATCTGTGGGTATACAGGGGGACTCTGGGGATGTGCAGTTGGGTGTGTGGGGGCAGCGAGTGAGGCAGCGAGGGGGGTGGGGAAGTCCGAGGTCTTGTGGGGTCGATAGCCGTCGCAGGTGGGCTGTGGGTCGGGTCACAAGCATCAGTGAAGTACATGCTATATGTGTGAATAAGTATGTACATGGAGGACTCGCTCCCGGGGTCGTTACACAGTCTGGCCGAGGTCTTCGAGATGTAAGTGATTAGCTACTCAGCAATGCCTTGAAGCATATTGTACTCACCTACGTGTATACAGGGGACCTTGATAATGCGCCCATTGATGTGTAGGGGCAGCGAGAAAGGCAGCAAGGAGGGGGGGAAGGACCTACAGCAGACTTGAACACTGCGCATAGATTGTGGGTTGGGCTACAAGCATTAGCAAGATATATGCAATATTGTAGAATGCACATACATGACACTGAGTTGCTCCTGGGGTCGTTGCACTCTTTGCAACATTTTTGAGTGGTAAGCTGAACAACACTGTCGTACTCACTTTTAGGGATGCCGAAATGTTGAGAATGCGCCCATGGAAAGTGGGGGCAGCGGGGCAGGCAGCAATGGTAATGGTGATGGTGATGGTGTGGTCCAAAAAACATGTAGAGTTGAGGAGAGGGCGGTGGCTGGCATGGGTGGCCAGCTGACAGGTGATGGTGAAGACGAACAGATGACCGGGTGTGGCAGTGGCAGTGGCAATGACAGTTGGGTGACATGACAGGGGCGTGTGGTACAATGCCAATGGGGTGGTGCATGATGGGTAGCATGGTGACAGGTGGTATGAGGCTGCATCATACCACTATTTTTTTCTAAAAGGCCTAAAGGCCCTGCGATATGGCCAGAATATGGCCGTAGCTTTTTTCAATTGCTTTCAGTATTGGAATAGACATCCCACATGTTCAAACTGCCCTATTCATATACTGGTTTGGGGTGAGGCCTAGGTGTTTTATAAATGACACATGTCCGATTGTTGATATGATGGTAACATACAAAATCAACATACAGAAAAATGCTAACACAGCTCTCAGAGACTTTCAACAGATGCTGTACACATTATCATTTCACCAGAGCTTTTCTTCAATGGGCGATTTGTCAAGCTGTTTCAGAACAAGGGCATCAAACAACAGCTTCAACAATTTGTATTTGATGAAACTCACTGTGTATTGGAGTGGAAAGAGTTCCATGAGGAATATGGTGGGCAGGGCAAGTTCGCAACTACCACCCTGATATCTCCATCAATGCTACATCAGCCACACTCCCACCACAAACTCTTCACGAAGTACAAGAAATCCTCTCCATCTGTCCTCAGCACACCACCACTGTTCACTGTTCAAACAAGTGAAAGAACCTTCATTTAATAGTCAGACATATGAAATTCGCACAAAACTCTTACCAGGACATTCAATTCCTTGTACAGCAGTCGCTCGACTTGGTATGGGGAACCCGAGATTGGCATGAGTAGCATTGAAATGGAAGTTGTCATTGTTGTTCATGAGGGCAAGAATCCCTTCCTCGAGGCATGAAGTGGCGATCTCATGGATTGCTTTGAAAATGGGTGGTAATTCGACTCTCTCAATGGACACGATCTGATGCAAAAGCGCAGGAAACCCATGAAGGAACTGGTGTCGAATTTTAGAGGGCACAGCTGGACGTAAAACTATGCCTATGAGGTCGAGTAACGAAACAGAATGAAGTTCTATTGCATGTATGCATCCTTCCACCCCAGAGGGCTCAGGACGAAGGCCGGCCATGGAACAAAGTAATTTTTGTTGCCAGTGGCACAAGATTAACAACCCGTCAACCTTAATTTAGCCGACCTGCTCTGATTGGCTGCGGCGGCATCGCTTAGAACAGTCACTCCCATTGGTTGAACTTGAGTACGGGCGTAATCCTGTGAGGTACTGGGTAGGAGTGTGGGATATCGCCCTCCTGCTCATAGGATCAACCCAGCACGCCATCGTCATTCCCAGCCTGTGTTCTATCTACACACCGTGCGATTGTTACTGCTTCCATCTTTTTCTCTGGAATGTTCAGGGTCCCCATCTCGTAGCAGGCCACGTGTATCACCTTCTGTTATCGATGATCGATGATCGCTCTCAAGAAGGACGAGGCTGGGGAGACTGACCTGCTCGCACCTGATCAATGGTGGTAGTTGTACAGTACGCAATTCATTTCGTAGAATATACACCTAGAATACTATCACGTATTCAGACTGGCCCGAACAGTCCGCCGAGGCCGGGTTGAAGACGCACGCACTCATTTGACCTGCGCGAATGTCTTGTAGCGCTCGTCCGTGTTGATTCTGGATTCATTGGATCATTCAGCTGTCCAGACTCTGAACCGTCTGTAAAAGACCTTGGCGTCTGTAACCCGCGAGGCAACCGCGTGAAAGCAGCACCGCGAGGGAGGTTCCTAGACTCGTCAACCACCTGCTTGTCTCACTACCACGCTGGTCAGTCCCTAAGCAATTGACTACTTCGCTCTTGAAACACTGCACGCCGCACTCGAGTCATCGCTCTAGTCCCAATTGCGCCGCCCAACTCCTTACCATCAATTTCTCCTCGTCAAACCGCGTCCTCACCACTATCTCACTCGAAGATTAACCCATCTACGCTCAGGATATGTCCGCTATTGACTGTAACCGTCCGCACTGGGCCATCGCTTCAGACTCGGAGATCGCTCCAGACTCGGACACCACTTCAGACTGGGACATCGCTTTGGACTGGGCCATCGCTTCAAACTGGGCCACCGCTCCAGACTACCTTGCCCCAGACTCGGACACCGCTTCAGACTCAGACATCATTCCAGACTCGAGTCTGGGCATCGCTCCAAGGTTGGACATCGCTCCAGACTCGGACATCGCTCCAGACTACCTCGCTTCAGACTCGGGCACCGCCTCCGACTCGGACATCGCTTCAGACTCGGACATCAATCCAGACGCCGTCATTCATGCCTATCTGAACATCGCTTCAGACTCGGGCACCGCTCCAGACTCGGAAATCACCCCAGAATCCATCACTCAATACTTGCTGGACCTCGCTCCAGACTCGGACCTCGCTCTATGCTTGAGTCTGGACCTCGCTCCAGACTCGGACATCACTTCGGACTCGGACATCGCTCCATACTTGAGTCTGGGCCTCGGTCCAAACTTGAACGTCACTCCATACTTGCTGGGCCTCGCTCCAAATTTGAACGTCACTTCAGACTGGATGCCTCTGGTCCGGCCTTCCGGCCAAACCATTAATACCTACCTTCCTTTGGAACTTATGCGAGAGATCTTTCTATATTGCATTGAATCGAATCAAATAAAATCTGGTCAACTGGCTTCTGTTTGTCGTTACTGGAGGTCTGTTATCACTACAATGTCTCATCTATGGTCCACCTTGAGGGTTGGGACCTGGACTGAGACGGAGCAGGTCGTTACTTGGTTGCAGAGGGCATATCCGAAGAAGGTTATCATTGACCTCCACAGAGATAGCCAAAGCCCATCTAAGGCTCCAATATTTGCTGCACTCCAGAGTTCTCTTACAAGCACCGGTCAGTGGAACGAGCTTACTATTTCCTCATTTCCTCCCGAGAACTTGGCAAGTCAGCTTGGCGTTCAAGTCGCAAGCCCAATGAAGGTGTTGAAAGTGCTACATGTAGAAGCTGGATGTATGTATTCTCCCTCATTTGCTCATCTGCTCAACCTTGTTCCAACCGAAGCTCCTCTCTGTGAGATGGGACTCCATTCCCCATTCGTCAGCGCCCACTTTCTCCAACCCCACTGGTTTCCTGTTTTGCAGAATCTCACAGTGCTTATTGTCAATGGCAGGGATATTCATGAACCATTTGAGCTTCTTCCTACTTTTACCCAGCTTCAGATACTTGAGGCTGATCGTCTTCATCTCCCATTTTATGAGCCCAATACCAATCTGCGTCTTCTCTGTACTCTCCGGAAGCTGCAGCTTAGAGCCTGTTCTGTCCAATGGATGACTGGCAGGCAATTCCCATGCCTTGAGGAGTGTGCAATCCTCCTTCCTCGTCATTGGGAACAAATTCAGCAGCATGGGGTGCAATTGCCATCCTGCAAGAAATTGGCCTATCATGGTCATCCAATGACCACAGCTCAATATTTCTATGTTCCCGAAATGAGAGCATTGGACCTCAGATCTCATGATTCCAATGAGCAGAGGGTCTGTCAACACCTACGCCGTCTATGTAGAGTAAATGGAAGGTTTTCCAACCTTACAACTCTACACCTCACGTTTCAGTGCAGTGAACAAGTGTTAATGAAGGTAATGAAGTATTTGATCACTCTACAAGAGTTGGCCTTATCCATTACCCATCCTTCACTGTCCTTCCAAAACTTTCTCGAGTCACTGGCCGCGAAACCATCTACAAATGAATGGCCCGGATGGCACTCATGGGTGGATTATCATGAAGGGTGGGAGGAATGGTGCTCCTCTCAAATCTGGTGTACCAATGTCCTCCCGCACCTGAAACACCTGGAAATACAGTGCCCCAAAGGCTTTTCTCAGTCTGAGCGCCTTGAAAATTTCCCATTACTTAGAGCTATTGGATGGACTAGGGCATATCTGACTCCCTCTTTGGAGCATTTGAAAGTATGGGAAGGGAGAGGGAGCATGGATGACATTGCGGTTGATTACACTTCAACCGGCTATCTACATAAGCATCTTGGAATATCAAGTGCAGAATTTGACGCAACGATTGTCAAGGCAATAGTCACGCGACGTCTGGCCATTGAGTTTCCTGATACTCCATTATTCCCACTCCATTCCACTGTCCTATTTAGGCGGCTCCGGCATCTTGAGCTCAACTGCGATTCTAATCATAGAATCCTTATTTTGCCATACCTGGAACAAATCGAGAGGCTGGAAATTTCGCATGGATCCATTCCAGAATATTCCTTGAACGTTGACTTGCCATTGATTCATATTCTCCAGTGGCTCGAACTGAGTTTTTCAACACCACTTTGGATGCTTGGGAGGACCTTCAAGGCCCTGAGAGAGTTCGGGGTTTTTGGAATACCAGAAGAACCTGAGGACCATTCTAGGCATGAGGGGCTGCAAGTGGACCTGCCTGCCTGCACAACATTGGGGTTGTGGGACTGTCCAATGAGCTATCTCCACTTCCTCTCCTGTTCAAATGTCCAAATCCTTCGCTGGTCCCTGACCCAACACCCATTGCAGACCTTTGATTTGGCAGCGTTCAATTTATTACATGATTTCTTATTCAATCTTTCCTGTTTGCAGAGCCTTTATATTTTTGTTCCCGGAGGGTTGGGGATAGATTCCTTGATTGATTTTGTCTTTTATGGGACATCGGAGCACGGAGTATGGCGAGATATCAGGAGTGTGAAAGTGGAGGTCCTGTTTATTTCCTTCTCAGCGGCATCTCACATCTTCGACCAGACAGTTGGACACCAGCAGCGTTATGAGAAATGGTGGAAATCATTCACAGTCACCAAAGAAGAGATGGCAATGATAGTCAGGGCGTGTATGTGAAGGGTTTTGTACAAAGAAGCACTCTTTGCCGTTCAGCCTGTAATACTACATTTTGCTTTCAATCGGATTGCTCGGTACTTTTCAGTACACCCTATGATAAGTAATAAGCTTCCCACTATCTGCAGCCAATTCATGAACAGATCGGCCCTTCAAATCATCTACTTCAAGCAGGACCTCGGCCATGGGATATAGCACAACTTGGAGCGTTATATCTATCAAGGATAACAAAAGAGAAGCCAACTAGACGACATAGAAGATGAAAGTGAACGCCGGACGGGTGGCACATTACAGCACTCAGGACTGACCACCCAGAGGGAAAGGTGTCCAGGAGCGACAAGAAGACGAGCAATAAAATGGCACATTTAACATTAGGACATGAACCGAATATAAGTCGAGCCTAGTCGCATAGTCACAGGTAAGCAGACCAAGTGCCATATCAGGTTCCAAGAGGACAAGACTGAGCGTCCGTCAACGATGAGCAGAGCCAGCAAATACGAGAAGATGTATAGCTCGTTCGTACGCAATAAATTATATATACAGGCGAACGGGCGGACGGGACTGTCGGTTAGAAAGGACGTGAATCAGGTCGGTAGTCGATTCTTGGTGGGTGGTACAGACGTGCCCCGCATTACATCGTGTCATTGTGTAGCATGGTGTCTGCCTTCACTTCATCCCCATAACTCTGGCACCCGACAAATATCGAGCGAACATAGGGTGTTTATTCGAGGTGATTGTAGGGTTGTGATGGCTCATGATGACGTACGGACGAGCGACACCTAATGATAGCCGCAGCAGGATCGGGGATGATTTTGAGTTGCTGGTGTTATGCACATGCTTGACGTGCTCGGGTCCTGTCGTCCGTCGTGGACAGATAACAATGGACAGCGGGTGGCCTGTAAAATGATGGCCGGAGGTTGACACAGCAATAACGCGTGTCGACGCGGGTGTGGCGGGCGCGATGATGTACGGTGGATTCAGAGCGTCATCAGAAAAAAAGCGCGATGTTATGTGAGCCAAGTTGACAGATGGGAAACGGAAGAAGGCGATATGCACATGTCGGCGCATGATCAGGCTCGCGATGGATAGCATGGGTGTTGCCAATGAAGCTTGTGTGGGTGATAAACTCGTAGGCGAGGGTAGCGCTATGAGGTCGAATATTAGCGAGATAGACAGTCGGGGAGCACATAGATCAGATGAGGAATGGGATCAAGCGCGATAGATACGTACCAAGATAACCTTGTTGGAAACATCGGGCGCTGGTGACTGGGCTGGGCAGTAACGGTGTCCGGAGCTGGGGGACCCGTTGCGTGTCGAGTGGTCACTGGTTTGAACGCAACGCGGGGCCCATGGACTCATGCGTGGAAACTAGAGCACAGAAGGGGGCGTACAACATAATGCGTGGGGTGTATCGAGAGGGTGCGTCTAGTGCAGAAATTGATCGATTGCCAGGTGTGTTCGAGTGGGTCCCAAAGCGGTGGGTCTGGTACGTGGTGGGGTAAAGTATTTTGAGCCGATAGGACGGTAGTTCGCTGTTTACGACACCGCACAGTGTGGCCATATATGGATCGGGAGTGGGACAAGGGCCGTACTTGTTCTTAGAAGGGTGGCAGCAATTGGCGAAGAGAGGTAGAGTGTAAACATAGGGAATAGTATGCACACGGAGAGGACATATACATACATACGATGCTCCGAGGGAATAAGGAATAGCGACAGCCCGTGCGCAGGACATGGCGCGCGTTCGGGCGCGCCATGATACCAGACTTGAGTATGTCACGAATGAACTGCCATGGCCTTGTATGAGAGGACAGCAGTTAGGTGTTGTAAAGGCGAAGAGGCGAAGAGAGTGGATGTTGGGCTGCCCGCAAGTCGTTCCCTTCCTTCATGCGAGAGAAAGTGGTTCACAGAAGAGCCTCATGCACAAGTAGCAATGATTGAGGTGTGGTTTTATTACGTGCCAGGGAGGTCGGTGACTCCAGTCCGGGGTGCGCTTGATGATGTTGGAAACTAAAATGCCTGTGTGGATTTCCGATAAGACACGATGGACTAGAGATGAGGAGGGAGAATTTTAGCTGAGTGCTATCATTATCCAGAACGAGCGACCCACAACACGATCCTACTTATCTCTCCAAGTCGCAAGGGTGGGCACGCCGTTGGGCAATGGAAAGGCTAGCGTGTTAGTCGAACCAGCACGGCTTGCGAAGTACATCACGTCGATTTATATTCCTAACGAGGTGAAGCCCTTAGGCGAATGACTGCGAACATAATATTGTTGTTGTCACTGCCAGCGTGGATGTGGTGGAACCCTTTCTAGTTGAGTTGCAGCAGCGAAGTGCGGTTCAGGTGGTAATGGTACACCGGTGATCAAGGCACCACCGACGGGTCAGGTAGCTTGAGTGCTTTGTCTCCACCTGCAGCGTCCACCTGAAAAACACCAAGGTGAACACAATTGATTCACTCGTCCGATCCGCCCAGGTTATTGTGCAGCTGACATCGCTCCGGATTCAGCATTTCAAGGCACTCGCGGTGAACCCCCATCTAGTTGCGACCTGCGCTTCTGTCTCGAGATCGCTCGGTCAGCGGAGCAATGTTAAGACCAACACATAAATAACTCATTAGAGTGCACAGGACAGTGAAGAGACTGAATTTCCCTGTCCATACTCTCACAATCTCGATATCGACCCCACAACATAAATTGTCCCAAACCACTCTCGATCGGGCGCTTACCAGGCGGAGATTGAGCAAGTTCCCACGTGCCATTCCTCCGGTGGAGGTTTCGTTCGTCACTTCTGCAGTATATTGTCAGATAACTGGGCTCGTACCAAAATGTATATAAAGGGTTCGATTCTGGGGCCCAGTCTGCTCCTCAGTGGTTTACGACAATTCGTAACACTGAGAGTAAGCGAGTCTCATTTGATTGAATACTTGTACTGAAGGGATTCGTATTGTAGCTATTAACAATTAGGTATTTAATACAATAGTGGTTTACGACAATTCATAACACTGAGACTATTAACGATTAGGTATTGTTGTATTAAATACCTAATCATCAATAGCTACAATACAAATCCCTTCAGTACAAGTATTCAATCAAATGAGACTTGCTTACTCTCAGTGTTACGAATTGTCGTAAACCACTGAGGAGCGGACTGGGCCCCAGAATCGAACCCTTTATATACATTTTGGTACGAGCCCAGTCATCTGACAATATACTGCAGAAGTGACGAAAGAAACCAATTTTTTTTTTGGGTTGGGGGAAGAGGAGGGAAATGCGTCATGCATGTTGTGAGGGACTCCAGTACGGCTTGCCGGTGGGCCTTTTCGCCCGTTGGACAGTCTGTCACCTGACCTACCCCCTAAAACCCCCCCCTGCCGGTGGTCCCGGCTACATCCTGTTAAGAGAAATCCATGGCTGGATATGGGTTGGAGTCGAAGTCAATGAAACATTGGTCCCCATAGGGGGGACTTTAACCTTTGGTTGCCAGTTCCGAGTCCTAGCACTCAGGTGTCATAGTAAATTCATTGAGGGTTCTGTAGTTGGGCCTGGGATGGAGGCGGTGTTGATAAATTGTCCATTCACCCATAGGGCATGGGTACAGCGTTGGATATTTAATTTCCTATTTGTTGTCTGTTGTGATCCATGTTTTCGCTTCCACTTAATTTCAAAATGGTTCTCATGTGCCTGTACGGCTCACCAGTCATTCTGTTGGGGTCTCACTTGTCGCTAAGATTTGGTGCTAGTGTTGGCGTATTAAGGGCTGTTGGGAGCTAGTGGTGTCAGGGGTCATAGTGGTTACCTTTGTGCTGTGTGTACTCGGCTATCATTTCGGTTCTGTGCCTGTGTTGGATGTGGGGGGTTTGCAACACATTGTATTCAGTGCTCAGGGGTGTGTGGGTCATAGTGGGGTGGGGGCTGTAACAGCGTGGTCAAGCTATGTGGGCAGCAATCTGCATGTGTTTTCTGTTCAGGCTGCTCAGCTGTCTCTGCAGCTTGGGGTGCTTGGTGGTTTCTGTGGTTTAGCACTAATATCAGCTAGATTGGTAATATTCGGGGGTATACTGGTTTTCAATGGCGGTGTAGGCTGGTGAAGGGGGGGTTCCCCATGTTTTGGCTGGGTTCATCGAACGCTATGGTAGGGTGCTCAAAAGCAGGTAGGGCAGCGCGGCGGGTAGGGTTCATCCCCTATGATGGACCCCGAAGGGAACGTATATCGCACCTGTTGCGGGATTTACTGAGACGTATAACCGTTGGGATGTATGTTGCCTACCTCCCATATGGTGTGGTAGTTACCTGCCCCAGGTTGAGGAGGGGGACTTAGGCCTGATGAGGTCAGGTCCAAGCCCCTCTCTGATGAAAGAAACCATATGACAGGGTGGTGTGCTCACTTTTGGATACCATGGCGATTTATTGAAGACTGTATGGAGGAGGAATGATACTGCTGATCTCATATGATAATAGTCGACCGATTGTTGTTAAGGGCAATAACGAGCCTTGAATCGGTCTGACATAGCGACCAGTGTCTCGGAGGATTCCGACTGGCTAATCCTAACGAGCGCCACATGTTATGCGTTCCCACGCCCTCTCTTTCATTTCTGACACAGACTCAGGCCAATACCGAAACATACCCAAACAGGAGATCAAGGTGATCTTGTCTCTTACTTACTGGTTCCGCCAACCACATCCATATCATCAAGTATCACCCGGGCCCCAACAATGTTTACATTACATCGATGGTCTTGTACAAAGTACGTCAGGAGCACTCTATGCTGTTCAGCTGTAATACTACATTTCGCTTTCATTTAGATTATCCTGTATCTGAATTTGACCTTTAAGAGGACTTTCGGCACACCCTATTAATAAGCTTCCAACTGTCCATGGTTAATTTTTGAATAGATCGGCCCTTCAAAACCTCCACTCCAAAAAATGAAGGACAGGCATGGCTTCGGCCATGGGACATGTCATAACTTAGAGCATTACACCTCTTGAGATTAAAAAATAAAAGGGAAGCCAACTAGATCACATTGCAAGTGAACGTGAATGCTGGGTAAATGGGGATTACAGCCCTCAGGTCTACAGTACTCAACCACTCACTGGCCACTAAGATTCCCACAGCCCCCCCGCCACTCAAATCAGCTTGTAATTAGAAAAACTCCAAATAAATAAACTTACCTATGTTATAACTACTCTCTATTGTCGCGGTGCTGAGTGGAAATGTTGAGAACAGGTCAAATGGCGAATCAGGCGGGAGGCAGGTGTACCACTCACCGGCCACTTTGCTTTGGGGGTACATTGGGCACAGAAACTCGCTCATATCTAGTCAAAATTAATAGAAGTATTATTATAAAGTCTAATTCTGCTCTATATCTACATATAAAGCATCATTCACATCATCATCAACTGGAGCATTGTCATTGACTGCTCAGGTTGTGCAATGATGGGGTCGGGAGGTCATAGGTGGTGAATTCATAAGCAAGCTTCGTCTTTACACGATGCTCCTGTCGATGTTTCTCAGCTGCCACTTGGGCCTTATTGTGCTTGGAGATGGCAGGTGAGCGGGAGTATATCACAATCAGCTCTATATATCAGTGCCACAATTAAGACAAATACTCCTTGTAGTGTAATTAGTTGGTTACACTTGTGATCCGAAGTTAGTGAGAGCTCTGCGCAGTGGTAGAGCAGATCCAAAACTCAGATGGCCAGCCACGCCACCTTTCCTTACACACAGGCCTTGAGGCACCACTGGCAGACCTGAAATGGCAGAGTATAACTTCAAACATACTAAAATACTTATTTATGTACAATTTGGGTAGTGCATTAGGCTGCTATATGCAAATGGCCAGTGAGTGGGGGTGGCCTGTGATGGATTCGGTAATTCCGACGGTCTCTGACAGAGACACGCGAGCGGAAGCCGAAAGAGGAATAAAACAAGAGCTTGAGGCTAGTCTGTTCACCGACGGAATTAGGTTCTCCGCTCGTCCACATGCGCCGGTGGGAATATACTCTCCAAGGAGGAAGGGGGAAGATGGGGACGACGACTGAGGGGCTTGTTGGACCTAATTCCCAAGCGACTGCCCAAAAGCACAACGGGCGCCCAATCTGTCTCAGCGGCTATGCACTCCGACTAGGTACGACACCGAAGGGGCTGACTGAAGTGGGGTTTCGGTCCGGCTGGCTAGCCCGGCGGTGCTACGGGTGGGAGTTAGCACGCGAGGGCGGGGGAATGATCCACATGGTCTTGAGGTCTGAGGTCCGACGAGTCGAGGCGAGTGATTGAGTGAGAGTGGGGCATCGGGATTCTTATCGAGCGAGGCGGGGCACAATAACGTATGTCTATAATCGAGACGTCGAGTGAGGGACATTCCCCATTGAGTCTGAGCTTAAATACAACGTGTAATTTACAGACATGCGGCTACTGGACTGCAGGAGGCGGTGGAGTGGAAGGCAGTGAGGTGGGCAGCATCGCATAGTGTAGGTGGAACGAAGTGGAGGCGGGGGTGATGTGTAAGTGGAATCTACACAGAGGCAGTGAGGTGGAGGCTATACAAATGCAGTGGTACGGGAGTGGAAGCAAGTAGGAATTAGTGGAGCGTGCGAGGCGGAGGTGGGTCTACACTATAGGAATAAGTCCAGCAGCATGCAGGAATGATACAAGCAATCAGAAACATAGTATACGAGTGGTCATCACAGGGAAAGAGTCCATAATACAAAGCACGAGTCAAGGGGAGCAGGGGAAGGAGTTGGAGGGATCGGAGGACAGTCGGGAGAGGGATTGGAGGGATCGGGGAGAGCAGAGATCATCAGAATAAGGGGGAAAACGGAGGAAAAAGGCGATATTATTGCATGGCCGGTGGGTGGTTGAGTACTGTAATCATCAAGGGGGCCAAAGGTTCCATGAGCGATAAGAAGAGGGGCTATTAAATGACACATTAGAATTAGGACATGGAATGAATATAAGTCGAGCCTAGCCACATCAGGTTCCAAGAGGACAGTCTGAGCGTGCGCAACGATGAGCAGAGCTAAGAAACACAAGAGGACGTACGGCTTGTTCGTAGGCAATAGAGTATATATACAAGCGAACGGGCAGGCGAGGGACCGTCGGCAAGGACGTGAGTGGGGCCAGTGGTGATTTGCGGTGGGCAGTACGGACATCCCCGCATTACACCATGGAGCATAGTGTCGTCATCCATATTTCTGGCGACCGACAGATATCGAGCGAGCGTTAGGTGTCTAATCGAGGTGATTGTAGAGTTGTCGTGGTCCACGATGAGGATGGTCAAGCGACACCTGACGGAGTCATAGTTGTCGCAGTGCTGGCGTTGTGCATGTGCTTGACGTGCATTGCGATTTGCTTGGTCCTGTCGTCCGTCGTGGATAATAATCGCGGACAGTAGGCGGTGTTTGGAGAGAGAGGCCGAGGAAGAGTGGTGGACACAGCGACACTGGCGATGGGTGCGTGTCGACGCAAGCGCGTAGCGGACGTGATAATGCAAGGCGGATTCAGAGCGTCATCGTAACAAGCCTAAAAGCCAATGAGGAAGTGCGATGTCATGTGAGTCAAATGGGCAAATGTGAAGTAAAAGAAGCCAATGCGTACATGTCGGTGCATGATCAGCTCCGCTATGGATAGCATCTGCCAATGAGGTTTGTGTGGGTGATGGACTTGTATGCGAGCTCTGAGGTCGGGTATCAGCGAGATGGACAGTCGAGGAACACATGGATAAGTAAGAGGGGGTTAGAGCGATAGATACGCACCAAATAACATTTTGGAGACACCTGGCGCTGGTGGTGGCTTGACCTAGGTAGTAACAGTGACCGAAGCTGGGGAACCCGCGACGTTCGTTGGGGCGGGAGAACAGCCATAGTAGCTCGAGTATGAACGTATACGTATGGACGATCCGCGCTCCTTCTCACTCAAGCCGGCGGCTGGCGAACTGCGACTGCTGTTCACCAACTGCCTTGCTCAAGATGAGAGCGCAGAGAACGGGTACGAGGTCGGGGCGGGAACAGGCTCGACCCGATCGTCATGGGCGAGAGTGAGAATGAGTAAGTAAGGAGGAGATTCCTGTCGGCTGATGAGTGGGACAATGGTATTGTTGTCGAGTGTGCAGTGGCATAGCGGGCTGGTTGTCTAGGTGAATAGAGTGCTGGAAAAAGTAGTGAGCGAGCAGTGGACGCGAGTGGTTACCTTGAAGTGCGAAAGAAGCGAGAGAACGGGTTTTCAAGTAGCATCGAAGAACCTCGTGCAGAAAGGGCAAGGGTTGAGGAGTGGTTTTGATATCTGGAAGGGAGGTGAGCCCCAGTCCGGGCTGCTCTCGATGGTATTGGAGACTAGATTGCCTGTATGGGTTCCTGAAAATACACGATGCACTAGAGGTGAGGAGGGACTTTTTTAGCATGAATACCGTAATTGCCCAGAACGAGCGACCTCAAGTCGCGAGGGTGGGCATACCGTTGGGCAAAGAAAAAGCTAGAGTCTTAGTCGAACCAGCTTGCGAAGTATGTAATGTCGATTTAAGTCCCAAGGAGATGAAGGCCTTAATCGAACGTCCGCGAGATGACCTTGTCGTCGTCACTGCCGGCGTGCATGTGGTGGGACCCTTGCTGGCCCAGTGGTAGCAACGAAGTGCGGCTCATGTAGTCGAAGTAGCTGATCATGGCACCATCGCGGAAACCGCAGATGCTTTGTCTCCACCTGCAGCGAAGAGGATCACAAAGAAGATATCCCGACGGGCTCCAACGGGTTGCAAGAAATGTGACGGGCCACAAAAGATGCGACAGGCTGCGACAGGCTGCGGGAAATGAAGCTGAACACAGAAAACAACGACTTCGACGAAGCACGGCGAGGTGACGCCCTTCTGCGCAGTAGACAGTAAGGCAATAAGAAATGGTCAATACAGAATAGCTGGTCCAACCTCCACATTGGTCACGTCGAAGTCGGGCTGAGAACGGCGACAGCGGGACACACGCTCGTAACCACCCGCTGCCTTCGAAAGCCGGTCGCCATGTCTTCCCGCGTGTTACATGACCCCCAAGGCAACTGAAAGGTGCCAATTCCCAATTCATTTCAATTGTATCACCTTCTGTTATCGATGATCGACGAACGCCATCAATAAGAATGAGGCTGGGGAGAACGACCTCCGCACACTTCATTTTGTAGAATAGAATATTATCGCGTAATACCGTACTCAGATTAGCCTGAATAGTCTGCCCAGGCGCACATGTGACTTGCGCGAATATAATGTCTTGTGGCGCCCGTCCGTGTTCATTCTGGGTTCATTAGGGCAGCTAGTTGTCCAGACTATGAACAGTTTGCGAAGGACCTTGGCGTCTGTAACTCGCGAGGCAACCGCATTTGAGCAGCACCGCGAGGAAGATGATTCCCAGACTCGTCGTCAACCGCGCCTGCGCTGCTTGTCTCACCACCACTCTGGCCAGTCCCTAAGACATCGACTATCTTCGCTCTTGAAACACTGCACGCCGCGCCCGAGTCATCGCTCTAGTCTCAATTGCCCCGCCCAACTTCAGCGCCTCACCATCAATTTCCCCTCTTCAAATAGTGTTCTCGCGACAATCTCACTCGAAAAACAACCCAGCTACGCTCAGGATATGTCCGCCACTGACCGTGACCGTCGGCGCTCGGCCATTGCTCGACGTGCCCAGCGACGTATGTTTCTGGTCCCGCCTTCCAGCAAGACCATTAATACCTACCTTCCTATGGAGCTTATGCGAGAGATCTTCCTATATTGCATTGAATCGAATCGAATGAAATCTGGTCAATTGGGCTTTGTGTGTCGCTACTGGAGGTCTGTTATCACCACATTGCCCAATTTATGGTCCACCCTGAGGGTTGGAACCTGGACCGAGAGGGAACGGGTTGCTATTTGGTTGCAGAGAGCATATCCGAAGAAGATTGTCATTGACACCCAGCGAGACCATCAGCTGTCATCCAATACTCTGCCACTTGCTGCACTCCAGGACGCTCTTGCACACACTCGCCAGTGGAATGTGCTTACAGTTTCCTCATTTCCTCCTGAGAATGCGGCTAGTCCACCTGGCTTTCAAGTCGCAAGCCCAATGGGTATGCTGAAGGTGCTACACGTAGAAGCTGGATGTATGCATTCTCCCTCATTTGCTCATCTGCTCAATCTTGTTCCAACCGAAGCTCCTCTCTGTGAGATGAGACTCCATTCCCCATTCGTCACCACCCACTTTCTCCAACCCCATTGGTTTCCTGTTTTGCAGAATCTCATAGTGCTTATTATCAATGGCAGAGATATGAATGGGCCATTTGAGCTTCTTCCTACTTTTACCCAGCTTCAGACATTTGAGGCTGATCGTCTTCGTCTCCCATTTTATGAGCCCAATACCAATCTGCCTCTTCTCTTTACTCTTCGAAAGTTGCAGCTTAGAGCCTGTTCAATCCAATGGATGGCTGGGAGACAATTCCCATGCCTCGAGGAGTGTGCAATCTTCCTTCCTCGTCATTGGGAGCAAATTCAACAGCATGAGGTACGATTGCCATCCTGCACGAAATTAGCCTATCATGGTTATCCAATGACCATCGCTCAATATTTCCAAGTTCCCGAAGTGAGAGCAATGGACCTCCGATCTCATGATTGCGATGAGCAGAGGGTTTATCAACACCTACACCATCTATGCGGAATAAATGGGAGGACTTCCAACCTCACTACTCTACACCTCACATTTCAGTGCAGTGAGCAAGTCTTAATGAAGGTACTGAAGTATTTGATCCCTCTACAAGAGTTGGCCTTATCCACTACCCATCCTTCACCGTCCTTCCAAAACTTTCTTGAGTCCCTGGCTGCAACACCACTTACAGATGAATGGCCTGAATGGTCCTCATCGAGGGACTATCATGATCGGTGGGAGAAATGGTGCTCCTCTCAAACCTGGCATGCCAATGTCCTCCCGCACCTGAAATCCCTGTCCATACGGTGCCCCAAAGGCTTTTCTCAGTCTGAGCGCCTTGACAATTTCCCATTACTTAGAGCTATTGGATGGACTAGGGCATATCTGACTCCCCCTTTGAAGCATTTCAAAGTATGGGAGGGGAGAGGGAGCATGGATAATAATCCAGTTGATTACACTTCCACTGGCTATCTAGAGAAGCATCTTGGAATATCAAGTAAAGAATGGGACGCAATGATTGTCAGGGCAAGAGTCACACGACGTCTGGCCATTGAGTTTCCTGATACCCCATTATTCCCACTCCATACCACTGTCCTCTTCAGGCAGCTCCGGCATCTTGAGCTCATCTGCAAATCTAATCATGAAATCCCTATTTTGCCATACCTGGAACAAATCGAGAGGCTGAAAATTTCGAGTGGCTCCATTTCTGAATATTCCTTGAACGTTGACTTGCCATTGACGCATACTCTCCAGTGGCTTGAACTGCATGTTTCAACACCATTTTGGATGCTTGGGAGGACCTTCAAGGCCCTGAGAGAGTTCAGGGTTCTTCGACCACCAGACGAACCCGAGAACCATTCTAGGCATAAGGGGTTGCAGGTGGACCTGCCTACATGCACAACACTGGAGTTATTTCACTGTTCAATGGACTATCTCTGCTTCCTCTCCTGTTCAAATGTCCAAATCCTTCGCTGGTCCCCACGCCCATTACAGACTTTTGATCTGGCAGTGTTCAATTCATTACATCATTTCATATTCAATCTTTCCTGTTTGAAAAACCTTGATATTTTTGTTCCCCAGGGTTTGGGGAGAGATTCTGGCCTTTGTACTTGTGGGGCATTGGAGCACGGAGTATGCCAAGATATCGGGGGTGTGGAAATGGAGATCTGGTTTAATTCTTTCTCAGAAGCATCTCACCTCTTCGACCGGACAGCTAGACACCAGCTGCGTTATGAAATATGGTGGAAATCGTTCACAGTCACCAAGGAAGAGATGGAGGTGATAGTCAGGGCATGCATGTGAATGGTCTTGTACAAATGGTAGATCAGGAGCACACTTTGCCGTTCAGCTGTAATACTACATTTTGCTTTCAGCCGGATTGTTCGGTATTTTCATTTAACTTTTAAGAGGACTTTCAGCACACGTTATGATAAGTAATAAGCTTCCAACTATCTGCAACCAATTCATGAACGGATCGGCCCTTCAAATCATCTACTCCTAGCATCACCTCAGCCATGGGACATAGCACAACTTTGAGCGGTATATATCTATCTATCAAGGATAACAAATGGAAGCCAACTCGACAGAACGCTGGACGGGTGGCATATTACAGCACTCAGGATTGATCATCAAGGGGGGAAAGGGTCCATGGGCGACAAAAAGAGGAGCAAGAAAATGACACATTGACGTTAGTACATGCAAAGAGTATAAGACGAGCCCAGCCGCATAGTCACAGGTAAGCAGCTGAGTGTTCCAAGAGGACATTCTGAGCCTCCAACAACGATGAGTACAGCTAGGAAACACGATTGGATGTATAGCTCGTTCGTACGCAATACAATATATATACAAGCGAACGGGCGGACGAGGGACTGATGGTACGCAGGACGTGAATCAGGTCGGCAATGGATTCGCGGTGGGTAGTACGACATCCCACGCATTTATATCGTGTGGCATAGTGTCCACCTTCACTTCATCCCCATATTTCTGGCAACCGACAAATATCGAGCGAGCGTAGGGTGTCTATTCGAGGTGACTGTAGAGTTGTAGTGGCCCACGATGACGTACGCGAACAAGGATATGACAACGGCTGAGCGACATCTGGTGGGGTCATAGTCGTAGCAGCGTTCGTAATGGTGCTGGTGAGTGTGACTTGGGTTGGGGTCGCTTTTGCGCTGCGAGTCGCCTACGTGCTTGACGTGCTCGGCGAGTAGCTTGGTCCTGTCGTCTGTCGTGGACAAATAATAACGGACCGCGGTGGTGTTTGGAAGAAGAGGAAGAATGATGGTCAGAGGTTGACACAGCGATATCGGCGACGAATACGTGTCGACGTGGGTACGGCGGAGGCGATGATGAAGATGGGTTCAGACGTCATCGGGAAGAGAAGCAATGAGAAAGCGCGATGCTATGTGACCCAAGTTGACAGATGGGAAACGAAAGAAGGCAATACACACATGTAGGTGCATGATCAGCCTGGCCATAGATATCGTGAGTGCTGTGAATGGTGTTTGTGCGGGTGATGGACTCGTAGGCGAGGGTAGTAGGGCTATGAGGTCAAGCATCGGCGAGATGTACGGCCGAGGAGCACATAGATTAAATGAGGAATAGGGACCAAGTGTGATAGGCACGCACCAAATAACCTTTGTAGAAACATCGGTGGCTTGTTCAAGCAGTAACGGTGACTGAAGCCGGGGGACCCGTGACCCGTGACGTTCCTCTGGACGGGCGAATAGCCATAGTAGCTCGATTGCGAATGCATGGACCATTCTCACTCAGGCCGACGATACACCGTTCTTGGCTGGTGAGTTGCGACTGCTGCTCACCGAGCACCTTGCTATCGCTCGAATCGTCTTCGACGAGTAGGACAAGGAGCGCAGTGAAGATGAGCGCGTAACCACTGGCGCAGAGGAAGGGTATGAGGTCCCAAAGAGTCGGCGGCCACGTCGGGGGCGAGAAGAAGTTCGACCTGATCATCGTGGGCGAGAGTGAGAGTGCATAAGGGCCGTTATCGAGGAGATTCATGTCGGCTGATCAGTAGGAGAATGGCCTCGTTGTCGAGTGCACAGTGGCGTAGCGGGCTGGTTGCCTAGCTGAGTGGAGTGCTGGTAGCGAGCAATGAGTACGCAGTAGACGAGATTTGTGGTGACAAAAGACGGGTGCGACGGGGCAGAGTGCGCAACTCGTCGAAGGTTACTACAGAAGACGCCCGCGGCTGGAAGGTAAACAGGAAACTACATGGAGGTTAACTGTAAGCGAGGAACTAGGAGGTAATGAAGAACCCACAAAATGCCATAACGGAATACGCCAGTACAGTAACACGAGAAGCGACGAGTGTATCCTGTCGAAACCGGAGAGCGAACTGCGAACACTTGTTAGTCTGGCAGTGGAAAGATGGAAAGGGTGACACACACCCCATCTAGAAAGTTGGTCTCCTTACAGCGCCCTGGAGAGAGCACCGCTTGTCTGAGTAGTTGGTTTGTGCCTTTCTTCTCTCCAGCTTGAAAATGACGACGGAGAGGAGGGGAACTTGTTAGTAAGGCAACCGTTGCAGTGGGGATCAGAAAAGAGGAGGGCGTAGAGGGTACCAGTAGATGTTGTAGAGGCGGAGAGAGTGAGCGGAGATGCCCGTTTGATAGGTGCCTGCTTCGTCGTTGTCTTCATGCGAGAGAACGTGGTAAATCGAAGAACCTCGTGCAAAAATGGCCTGGGCTGAGCAATGGATGGGGTCGGGTTGGACTCCAGTGCGGGCTACTGCTGAAGGTGCTCTCGATGTTCTGGGGGCTAGATCGCCTTTGTGGATTTCCGATAATACACGATGCACTAGAGACGAGGAGCAACTATTTTAGCATGAACGCTGTAATTGTCCAGAACGAGCGGTTGTAGATGAGCATGCCGTTGGCCGATGTAAAAGCTAGCGCCTTGACAGGACCAGCACCACTTGCGAAGTATGAGCCAACGAGGTGAACCACTTGGGCGAGCAACGGTAAGCATGCGCTTTGTTGTCGTTGCTGTCAGTGAAGATGCGGTGGGGCCATTACTGGCTCAGCAGGAAAAACAAAAAGTAATCCAGGTGGTCGCATTAGATGATCAAGGCGCCATCGTAGGCAACGGGTGACTGGGTCAAACGGGTCGGCCGTTGAAAACTCGGATGCTTTGTCTCCACTTGCTGCGAAGCGGGAACTAATCACAATCACGTCGGATGCTTACTCTACTCGTTAATGATTTGAGAGACAAAGAAGGGATTCGGTCGAGTTCTCGTGGCGCAAAAGTTGAAGTGGGAGAGGAGCCGGCTGGAAGCTTGTCTCGGTCAAACATGGTTTAAGTTTGTATTATTCTCGCCTATGTAACATACCCAGGACAAAGACCCTCAGTATAGAAGAATGAAGCTGGAATGATCTCAGGGTGCTTATGAATGTATGGCTGCTTGTGCAGAAAGTCGAGGTAAACGCAGACCACATCAATGTATTTGACAAAGCCCCGTGGTATGACACTATTCTGCGCATGGGATCAACCCACAAGGCGTGGCGACTGGCCCTTGAAGGCACGCGGGATCGACGGATATAAGCGGAATATCCGTATCCCCTGCCAGGGCCGCGCCGTCGCCGTTCTCAGCTTCGGATGGTAAATGTGGAGATCGAACGGTTGAGCGCCGTCCAGCCACATACCGCGCGATTGTTCCTGCTTTGATTCTTTCGCGCGCTCGAATGTTCTACCCCCCCACCCTGTAGCAGGCTAAGTGTATCACCTTTCGTTATCGATGTTCGATGACGGGCCTAAGAAGAATGAGGCGGGTTGGGAGACCGACTCTCTGTACTCCTCACCGATGGTGGTAGCCGTACACACCTCATTTTGTAGAATATACACCTCAAACAATATCGTGTATCTCCTTGCTCAGATTAGCCTGAATTGTCTACCGAGACTGGCCAAGTCGCTCACGCGCTAGAGAAGTGTATTAATTCTAGATTCATTGGAGACGTCAGCCGGCCAGACTGCACAGGATCTTAGGCACCTGTGGCAAGCAGCGCTGCGAGGGAGATGTTCCCATACTCGTCAACTACGCCTGCGCTGCTTGTCTCACCACCACGCCAGTCAGTCCCACGAGTCATTGGCTACTTCGCTCTTGAAGCGCCATCCTGCCGTAAGCGATCGCGCAACACTCACACTCGAACAATTGCTCTACTCTCCTCTACCTTTTGGCGCCTTGCCTAACTTTGGCACCTCGGCATCAATTTCCCCTCCCCAAGCCGTACGTGTCGGAAGATTAAGACATGTCCGCGCTTGACCGTAGCAGTCCGCTTGAGCCTCTGGACCCACTTAATGGCGTAACTGTTAATACCTACCTTCCTATGGAACTTCTGCGAGAGATCTTTCTATATAGCATTGAATCGAACCAAATGAAATCTGGTCAATTGGCTTCTGTTTGTCGCTATTGGAGGTCTGTTATCACCACAATTGCTCATCTATGGTCCACCTTGAGGGTTGGCACCTGGACTGAGACGGAACAGGTTACTACTTGGTTGCAGAGGGCATATCCGAAGAAGGTTATCATTGACCCACAGAGAGATACCCAAAGCCCATCTGAGGCACCAATGTTTGCTGCACTCCAGAGTTCTCTTTCAAGTACGGGCCAGTGGAATGAGCTTACTATTTCCTCGTTTCCTCCTGAGAACTTGGCTAGTCAGCTTGGCGTCCAAGTCGCAAGCCCAATGAAGGTGTTGAAGGTGCTACACGTAGAATCTGGGTGTATGAATTCCCCCTCATTTGCTCATCTGCTCAATCTTGTTCCAACCGAAGCTCCTCTCTGTGAGATGAGACTCCATCCCCCATTCGTCACCACCCACTTTCTCCAGCCCCATTGGGTTCCTATGTTGCAGAATCTCATAGTGCTTATTGTCAATGGCAGAGATATAAATGGGCCATTTGAGCTGCTTCCTACGTTTACCCAGCTTCAGACATTCGAGGCTGAGCGACTTTGTCTCCCATTTTATCAGCCCAATACCAATCCGCCTCTTCTATGTACCCTTCGGAAGCTGCAGCTGAGAGCCTGTTCAGTCCAATGGATGGCTGGGAGACAATTCCCATACCTTGAGGAGTGTGCAATCCTCCTTCCTTGTCATTGGGAGCAAATTCAGCAGCATGAGGTGCAATTGCCATCCTGCAAGAAACTGGTGTATCATGGTTATCCAATGACCGCAGCTCAATATTTCCATGTTCCCGAAATGAGAGCAATGGACCTCAGGTCTCATGATTGCAATAGTCAGAGGGTCCGTCAGCACCTACGCCATCTATGCAGAGTAAATGGGAGGATTTCCAACCTTACTGCTCTCCACCTCACATTTCAGTGCAACGAACAAGTCATAATGAAGGTGCTGAAGTATTTGACCCCTCTACAAGAGTTGGCCCTATCCATTACCCATCCCTCACCGTCCTTCCAAAGCTTTCTTGAGTCACTGGCCGCGAAGCCATCTATACATGAATGGCCTGGAGGGGACTCACCGATGAGTTGTTATGAAGAGTGGGGGCAATGGTGCTCCTCTCAAACCTGGCATGTCAATTTCCTCCCGCACTTGAAATTCCTGGAAATACAGTGCTTAAAAGGCTTTTCTCGTTCTAAGCGCCTTGAAAATTCCTCATTACTTAGAACTGTT
>Ga0307515_10003256_pt1 | contig 34362 bp, 30 predicted proteins | sample 17_EM_MG_FD_194513 | JGI IMG/M metagenome (GOLD analysis project Ga0307515, IMG submission 194513) | Populus trichocarpa ectomycorrhiza microbial communities from riparian zone in the Pacific Northwest, United States - 17_EM | ecosystem: Host-associated > Plants > Roots > Unclassified | place...
GGTCGGCAAGCACGCGTCGACGTCACGCAACTCAACAGAGAAAGCGTAGAGAAAGTGATTAATCCTTTATCTACATGTCCGCAATCAAGTACTGACCTTAGGGGATTGCAGGAGATCGCTACCAAATATATGAAGAGCCGCTAGCCAGCCAGGGACACAGACAAAGTCAGAGGGTAGGTTCTTAAATAGTATATCGTTACGAAACTTAAGCTCACTATAGGAGGAGGCTTTCGACATAGGCAACGATCCCTCCATCGACATGTCAATCCCTGTCGATCTGTGCAACGATTGGTCAGAAGAGATATACGGAGATGAAGAGATGTACCAATCATCAGAACACGGGATATCGCGCTCCCCCCGCCCGGAACTCTCTCGTTCTGTCTTTCAGTGCGCAGTGGAGGACCACCGGACAAGCATTCAGGACACCGAAGACAGCACTTCCGACTCAGGGATCGATAATGATATCGTTGTCTTCGACCCAGATGCCGAGCCCGATACTCCCGATGAATACGAATATCATTTGAAAAATCCAATATTACAAGCAGTAGACTTGGCACGGAAGCTCGACTACGCAAGACGTCTTGATGATCTAGGTAATAATACTGTTTAATTACCTCTGTGGCCCGTGCTGATATAAGCTCATAAAAACACTAAATTTCAGGCTCGAATGTTTTTATACAAGAGGAAAAAGATAACCTTCGAGCGACGGCATTTCGAGTCACTAGTGGACTTACCAGGAGGGCGTACAATGGTCTCAGAAAATTTACAGAAAATAACATGACGCTCCACAGCGAACATGTCGCCGACAAAATTTTAGAGCGCACATCGAAATTGAGCTTCGAAATTTACGACTGTTGCGTCCAAAGCTGCGTGTGCTTCACTGGAGAGTTCGAGGACGCTACGTCATGTCCGATATGTGACGAACCACGGTATGACCTACGCAAGAAGGCGCAAAATCGATTTCGGTACATACCGATAATACTGCGCCTTCAGGCGATGTTCATGAATCCCGATATGATACGCCTGCTACTACATCGAGTATCACGCGAATCGAGCCCGGAAGTAATTGAGGATGTTCTAGATGGTGACGTTCTTCGGCGGATGCTCAACTCACATGTCAAGATCGATGGTGAAAGGCAGCGATATAGATATGGAGAATCCGATACCGACATATTCCTCGCGCTTACATGCGACGGCGTTAGCGTCCATAAGGGACTAGGGGCGCGGCGTTCGAAGACGCAGTACTCGTGCTATCCAATGGAGATAATAATACTAAACCTACCTCCTACTATACGTACGCAAGACCGATACGTATTTTCACTCGGTGTCATCCCAGGTCCACGAGAACCGAAGCACTTCAACAGCTTCTGCTGGCCTCTCTATCAAGAATGTCTACGCGGACTCGAAGGTATTAGTACTTATCACACTATCCGACGCAATTTCTTCATCCTCCGCGTGTATCTCATTCACATCTTCGGTGACTTGATCGCAATGATCAAGGCGCTGGGCACGTTGGGCATCGGAGCAATCAAGCCCTGTCACTCGTGTCACATAGAGGCCATATGCGATATTCAAGCGAAGCGGAAGACGTACTACCTGCCGCTCACAATCCCTGGCCACCCAGAAAATCGTCTCCAAGAAATCCTCAACAATCCGCGGACGCACAAGGACTACTTACAAACGTACCGTAGACTCGATTCAGCAGCCACGGAGGCGGAGCGCAAGCGGATTCAGAAGGAAACCGGAATCAAGCATCACTCAATCTTCGCGCTGCTCCCTTATTTTGACATGGGCCGTGCAGTTCCCGGTGGTTTCATGCACGCAATATATATAAATCTATTCAAGGCACTGATCAAGCTGTGGCGCGGCGAATTCAAAGGCCTTGATGCCAGAACCAGCAATTATATCATACCTGCCCCGATCTGGGAGAGGATCGGGATCGAGACCAGGAACGCAGTCAAATCAATACCTGCCTCATTCGTTCGATCGATTCTGAACATAGACACCAACTTCGGAAATTTCACGGCTGAGGACTCGGCGTTTTGGATGACATGGCTCGCGCCATACCTTCTTGCTGATTGCCTCCCTCCGCCGTACTACGAACATCTATTAGACTTAGTTAAAATTGTTAAAACTTGCACCGGATTCGGCATTACGAAGGAAGAACACGCAAAACTATCTGTCGATATCTCCAAGTGGAGGCTGGAATATGAAAGGTGAGTGGTATTCTTATTTCATGTAATTAGACGTATTTTAATATATATTTTAAGGCTATATTTTCAATATAATCCAAAGCGCCTCAGTATGATGACACTTGCGATGCACAAAATGGACCACATACCGGACGATATTATTAACTGTGGACCACCTCCAGCACTATGGGAGTTCGTAACTGAGAGGAGCATGGGAGAAGTCGCATGCAGTCTCACGTCCCGACAATATCCATTTGCTCAGCTTGCAAGGACACTCATGCTACGGGAGCAACTGAAGGTTGTTAGGATGCGGTATCCTGATATGAATGATTCCCTCAATTTCTCCGATCCACCACACGATTGGAACACAATCACCTGGGCTGAGAAGTCCTTTCCAGAAGTCGGTATGTGCCTCAATGGCCATAATCTGTTACTTAATTAACATTTACTATTATTAAATCTATTTACAGATGATCGAATTATCCTGCGAACACCTCATTCGGTTCACACTCTCACCGTGAAAGAAAAGAGGGCGATTGCTGTGTACTTTGCCCAGCAGCTCTCGCGTCAAGTGCCTGTGAAGACTGTAACACGCCACCTACCTAATACAGTGGACAAGTGGGGGAAGATACGAATCCTCGGCGAATCGGAGGGAGTACGGAGCGTCTATGGACAAACCTCCGTGGGGGAGAATCGCAGAGACGCATCATTTGCAAGGGTAAGTCTATTAAGTTTATTTGACTTGTATTTACACTTGATTACACTAGTTCAATCTCGTCATGGACGAGTATGAGGACGACCCGGGGCGACCCGCAAAAGACAAGCCGGTCTACATGTATGGACAAGTCCTGTTCTACACGTATGTCACATTACGGGCCCATCGGAACCTCGGGATAAATACCGACGTATCGGAAATCATCGCCATCGTTTCCCTCTGTAGGACATCGCAAACTGGGGAGGATACGGATGCAAGCCGATCGCCGGTATGGTATAAGAACGATGATATGGAGTCGATAAGGGTGTTCAATGCGAAAGCGATCGATGGCGTTATTGGGCGCGTGAAGGTAGGAAATCGCTGGGGCATAGTGGACCGATGCTGGGGGTTGCAAGGGGCCATCATGGAAGGGATGGTAGATCCCGATTACGAATCAGAGGACGACCCTAATGAATAGATAGTATAATTAGCTCTTTTCCGATGGTGACAAGAAATTCCGTTTTCCATTATTTTTTAATACAGAAAAATACTTTATAATCAATTCGCTACAACCTGTACATGCAAGGGACGTGACATCGATTCAAGGAATACAATTATATACTTTGAACTGTTCACCGGGGCTCTGACCTGGTGATCAAACGGGTCCCTGACCCGGTGATACTCACCGGGTGTCTGACACGATATCCACCAGGTCCTGTGCCCGGTGTGCCCGGTGCCCGGGTCTGGGACCTGGTGTTTGTAACCACAGAGTCTCTCCGCTCCGCACTCCCCGTGCAGATACGAACCTTCTACCACTCTTAGATAGCACTTGGTAGTTCGCTCAAATTACTTCCCACTTCGTTCGAATGAGTCGCATGTACCGATTGGTCTTCTCAGTTCAGTAGCACTTCCAGATTTCGACGCATGTACCTCGTTTATGGGTCGCTACTAGTTAGTGTATATTCTGTAATCCGATTCTCAACTTGAGATGGTGTCCACTCTTATTTCATTTCCGGTCCCCTCAAAAATCCGGTCGAGACCGCGGCCAGCAGCGATCGAAACTACTGGAAAAGACCCACTCCGCTCTCCCGGTCACCCCACCCTAAAAAGGTGGGTCCCTAAGGGATATTGGCCCCTCGAGGATCAGGCGCTAACCATTATCACTGGTACCTCGGAGTTGGAGCTCAAGATAATGCCGAATATTGGACGAACATTTGTCCAGCAGAGCTCGAGGTATGGCTAGTAGCATTGTGAGGAGAAGCCACCCCCGTGCATGCATATATTTCAATCCGGATCGCCTGTCCATGCGGGACTGGGACTCTGTCTTACGCAAAGGTGGACCAATATTCCCCCTGACCCTATCAAGAAACCGGCACTTAGCCTCGGGTTCTGTAAACCGAGTGAATTAATCACTGAGGGTAACGTAAGCAGCAACTCTATTCTACAGTTGAATGCTGAGCCAACTTGATACTCGACAACGAAGGCTTTGGATTGAGGGTACAAACAACCTCACATTTACGCATTCTGTATTCTGCTCCATAAAAGTGGGTACTCACCTTGTTCGAACCCTAATACTCGTGTGGCATGACCGGCGTCTGTTTATCGCCAGCACTTAGCTCCAGCCTCTATGTACCCCCACATTCCATCTCCTTCATGGGGCCGATTCTCCAGAGTGCGTGGGTTTGAGGAGCGTCACTCAAGCCCACAATTCGACATGAGAGCTGCGATCGTTCGGAGTGGTGCACTTGGTATGGCTATCGTGTTTCCGAATGGAGCATCCCTGATGAACACCCAACACAAGTCCCAGATGCAGGTAAGATCTATCGATCATCGCTCACTTTGAATTTGGAGATCCATTCATTTGGCAGATGCCTGAGACCCTAATTGGTGTCACATCTCCGAGCACTACGCAAAAGAATTCTCTTCTCCTTGACCTCCCGATTGAGATCCAGTTCGAAATTATTGAGCTTCTTCAACGCGATTGGCAAGCCAGCCTCGTACAAACCCATCCGCTCAAGTCCCTTCGGCTCACATGCAAGCAACTTGAAGCTTTATGTAATCCAGTATTTGCAACCTTCATTTCTATTAATCCACTTAGCCGGCCCGCATTGGAGCTCCGCAAAGAGCTCGCGCCCAAGTTCGCCAAGTACCTCAAGGTGGTGGAATGTCATATTTCAGGACAAGAAGGAAAAGTGGAGCTATTCATGGAGTTCGTTTTGACGACTATTCTCGAACGCACCGTCCACCTACGGAAAATTACCTTGCATTACGCCAGCACCGACACCAGGGCCCATAGACAACTGCTCAGCGCAATCAGCAGGCTGAGTGCTTTGGAGGACGTGAGGATACGGGAGTTGGACCATCAGGGATATCCCCCGCAATATGAGACCGTGCAGTCTACGTTCCATCACCGCCTTCTAAATCATATTCTTGACTACCACTCTCTACGGTTGCGTGTGCTTCTAGTCAGTGGCAGCACACCAATGCACGAGAGCACCTTCCTCAAGCTCCGTGATACAGCAGGTCAGCTCCGGCGGCTCTTAATTAGTCGGTGTCTTACAATAGAAGCCCGGGGTGCATTCGCAGACCCCCAAATATGGGCCTGTGCAGGCCGTCTCGAGTATCTCTTCATCAAGCAATGCGCTATCCACTCCGCAACTATCGCGCGGCAAATCGGAGCGGGGGTATTTGGCCCCCTTCGCGAATTTTATATAGTCGGGTGTTGGGAGAACTCTGGGGATTCGCTGGAATTGGCCGCTACTGTTTGGACGATTCCGCCACTCGACTGGGTTCAAGTAGTCGAGGTGAACGAGTTGGAGATGAGTAGACTAAGGAGTATTCACGCAAAAAAAGTGTACATGAGAATGGCCCGGAGGCGTCGGCCGCTATGCATTGAGGCGTTTAAGAGGAGCACGACTTTCCCTGGGGCAGCGGAACTGCATGTGGAGAAAGATTGGGATGATAAGGACTTCAAGGAGTTGAAGAGAAGCTGTGCCGTGAGAGGGTTGACAAAGATTAAGCGGAATCTCAATTCGCTCCACTGAGGGTCAGCGAGGAGACCCGCGGAAGGAACTAATGTACTTTTTTGAATCACTGAGTATTATATGCATCATGGAACGGTGATCAGGGTGACCCTGGAGGGTTCTTCGCCCAGGCTATACACAAAATTAAGCCACATATATTAATTTAGAGAACGAGCATCGAAGTGCGCCTAATCATGGTCGCCTTTCCGAGGTCAATAAGAGACGTAAACTGATGATTGGTATATACGGACACTCTGTGTTCTAGTTCTCTTGCCTCCTCGCCTTGCTCGCTAGTGCATTTTCTGTACAGAGCGTACGAGGCTCTGCGTAATAGGTAACTGGCATCATTTCACCCCTGAGTCTCTACAGTCCAGCGGGACTTGGCACTCTGGAACAAAGCGGATCCCTGTACGTTTTCATTGTTTCCATTCCTACATTGTGGGTCAACGAGCTATATCTGACAGGTAATTCGACCCTACGTTACTTCGAGCAATACACCTGTACCCTCAGCTCTTATTCTTCCAGGTGCTTCACGTTCATCGGAACAGCTAGGAGCCTGGCACTTTGGCGTGAAACGATTCAACACAACCACGCGGGTGCCCCTGCCGCGAGTAACTGAGAATAACCGGCCTTTCTCCTCATGTCACACAATATTACAATGGACGATCATACTTTCCTATATATATATACCTTCGATCCTCGGGCTGTTCGCGTATGCCTCACAATCTACCGAAGATTGACATGGCCGCACCAATCGTCCACATCATGAGGTATGTAGCGTTGGTATCGCTCATGTGGATTTTGAGGCCCTCGGCTCCAGCACTGGTTACCGCAGTTGCAACTGAGGCGCAGCGGTACAACCATATTTTGTATATCTACTAAATTAGTTGACCACGTATGGGAAAGAGACGGGAGAGGAAGGAAAATGATTGGTACGATGGATAGACTCCGTCCGATGAACCCTTTGAGAGGTACAGAGAGAGACATGAACGATCGTAATAGGTAGGTATCCGCACCAGTAACGACTTTTGGAACGTAAGCCTACTCATAGCGACCTGCGTATTTGCATATGGACGCTCAGGAGTACAGCTGGCAGAGACGATTCGATCGTGAGTCCCTAAGGGATACCGAACCCCTCGAAGATCCTCGCACTAACCATTATCACTGGTACCTCAGAGCTGGAGCTCAAGTTAAGATGATGCCGAATGTCGGGCGAGCGTTTGTCCAGCAGAGTGGTTGAGGCCGTTCATATCGACGTTCGTGGAGCCCAACTAGTACTACGAGGAGAGGCCTTCACGATACGTGCTTCTCAGGTCGGGTGGCCTACCCGTGCGATGCGCAAGACTAGGACGTACTGCTGTCTAGGGACGCAGAGGCGGACCGATATTTTCTCCTGACCCCATCAAGAAACCGGCACTTACCTTCGGCCTCTGTGAACCGAGTGACTCCATCACTGAGGGCAAGTAGCAAATCGATCTTCGTCATTCTCCAGTTAACTTCTGAGCCGACTTGATGCTCGACGTACAGCAAAGGCGTTGGACTGAAGATAGAAACAACCTCACCTTTACGCCTTCGATTATTCTACTTCATAAAAGAGGGTACCAACCTTGTTCGAACCCACGAATAATGCGCGTGTGACATGCATGACCGGCGTCTGTTTATCGCCAGCACTTAGCTCCAGCCTCTATGTACCCCCACAACTCATCCCCTTTATGGGGCCGGTTCTCCAGAGCGCGTGGATCCGTGGAGCGTCACTCACGCTCACGGTTCGACATGAGGGCTGCAATCGTTCGAAGCGGTGCATCTGCTATAGCCATCGCGTTTCCAAATGGAGCATCCGTGATAACCACCCAACACAATTCTCAGATACAGGTATGATCTATCTTCGCTCCCCTTGAATTTGGAGACCCATTTACCTAGCTTGCGTAGCAGATGCCTGAGACCCTGTCTAATGTCACATCTCCGAGCACTACCAAAAGGTTTTCTCTTCTGCTTGACCTACCGATTGAGATCCAGATCGAAATTATCGGGCTTCTTAAACACTATTCGCGCGGACAACCCCATTCGTTCAAGTCCCTTCGGCTCACATGCAAGCATCTCGAAGCTCTATGTAATCCAGTGTTTGCAGAGTTTATTTCCATTAGACCATCAGACCGGTCCGTATTAGAGCTCCGCAACGAGCTCGCGCCCAAGTTCGCCAAGTACCTCAAGGCGATGACATGTCATATTACACATCACGGAGGGGAAGCGGAGCTATTCATGGAGTCCGTTTTGACGACTATTCTCGAACACACCGTCCACCTACGGAAAATTTCCCTGCGTTATACCAGCACCGACACCAGGGGCCATAGCCAACTGCTCAACGCAATCAGCAAGTTGAATTTTTTGGAGGATTTTAGCATCTGGAAGCTTGATTACCCCCTATATAACGCACCATACGACACCATACAGTCTACGTTCCATCACCGCCTTCTAAATCATATTCTTGACTACCACTCTCAACGGTTGCGTGTGCTTGTAGTCAGTGGCAGGACACCAATACACGAAAGCACCTTCCTCAAGCTCCGTGATACAGCAAGTCAGCTCCGGCGGCTCTCAATTAGTAGCCTTACAATAGAAACTCGAGGTGCATTCGCAGACCCCCAAAGATGGGCCTGTGCGGGCCGTCTCGAGTTTCTCTTCCTCAGTGAATGCGCTATACACTCCGCAACTATCGCACGGCACATTGGAGCGGGGGTATTTGGCCCACTCCGCAGATTTTATATAATCGGGTCTGGAGAGAACTCTGGAGATTCGCTGGAATTGGCTGCTACCGTTTGGACGATTCCACCACTCGACTGGGTCCATGTTGACGAGGTGAACCAGTTGGAGATGAGTAGACTAAGCAGTATTCACGCAAAAAAAGTGTACATGAAGATGCTTTGCAGCAGTCGGCTGCTATGCATCGAGGCGTTTAGGGTGAGCACGACTTTCCCTGAGGCAGTGGAACTGCATGTGGAGGAAGCTTGGGATGATAAGGACTTTGAGGAATTGAAGAGGAGTTGTGCCATGAGAGGATTGACAAAGGTTGAACGGGATCTCGATCCGTTCTAGAGAGGGTCAGGGAGGCGAGCCGCGGAAAGGACTGATGTACTTTTTGGAATCACTTAGTATGACATGCACCATGGAACGATGATCGGGATCACCCTGGAGAGTTCTAGAACCGGCCACAAAACATGCTCTAACGAATCGTCGAGGGATATCACATGCGTGGACGCCCGCGAAGCTTTCCGGAATGCGCCCGAGGTGAATTCGATATGGATGAGATACAATGACGATTGGGACACCCGGACACCGGACACTCTGTGTTCCCATTGGCTTGTTGTGAGCCTCTCCTTGTGCGACAGCGCGCGAATTAAGAGCCGAAACAGATGTCCGAGTAGGTATATACTGGGCACAGGAACCAATGATCACACAAGAGCGAAATGGAATGGAAGACAACTGACCGATCATTCAGTTACATCCGACCGCCGGACCTGAATAATATTGACAGCCCTTCGGCAATTTGACACGTGTGCTCCACGATCTGACGACCGGATCACGTCACCACGCCGTCGGCAAATCGTTCTCGAATCGGGTCGAGTATTCTTGATAGTCCTTTACCTTGTTCTCGATAGTATCATTACCATCGGCTGTTGATTACCGCCAGGCCCACCTGCCGGACATACTTCTTTGGTCACATTATAGCCTGCCTGTTGTACCACGCGTGTGACCATTTCTGATTACGTACACAGGGCGCACTGCTCGGTGGGATGCCAATCACAGCTCATCTTCACCTCTGCGTGCGCTATGTTCTTCAGCACTTACTTCCCCCTTTGTACCTGGCAGATGCTTTTTGATAGGCGCCTCTACAACTTCTATTTCGCATCTGTCATACCTACCATGTACTATACGCATGTATTCTAAATAGCTATTTTACAGTCAGAATATGGCCATGGTCTTACGTCCAGTTCACTCATCAGACCTCCAGAATACTCGTCCAAAAAAAATGAGTATCCAAGCTCTACAATAGAACAAAGGCAGCAATGGTGATACTATCAGAAAGTTTCCGATCTGAAATGTTACCACAGAGTAACTGAGAAATAATCGGTCTTAATTTCTTTACGAGGGCTAGGGGTCATACAATGTTACATTGGGCGGTAATACGTACTTCCCCATATATCTCTTCCTCGAGCTGTGGCGCGTATGCCTCACCATCCACAGACGATTGATGGGATCGCTGCACCGATCATGCATGCACGCATGAATGCCGTGAGGGGTCAACTGTTGGTATTGCTGACGTACATGGATTTCGAGGACCTCCGCTGTAGCACAATTTATACTGGGACCCCGCATTGTTTAAAGTGGTTTCTTATCCTGCCATGTATTGGTACATGTCGTGTCGGCTCGATGCTGGACGGCTGGACGTTTTCACCGTGTGGCTAATAAAGACTTGCCGTTTGTCGCCGCCATTTCGGTCTGGTGTTCGCATAAATTGCGCGTCGTTCGCACCTGTGTTTGAAATGTGTCACCACCATATTAGTATATCCAGTAAATCGATCATGTATGGAAATGAGACAGGAGCCGAAGGAAATAAAACTTTGTATGCTGAATCGACTCCATCCAATGAACCCCTTGAGAGGTACGGGGATACGAGCTATTGTAATGGGTAGGTGTGTACACCAGTAATGACTTTCCGAAGCCTACTCGTAGTAACCTGCATATTTGGGTACGGGCGCTCAGGAGTACGACTGGCGCGGCAGAGACGATCGTGAGTCCCAAAGGGATATTGAACCCCTCGAAGATCTGCGCACTAATCACTATCAATGGTACCTCGGAGTTGGGGCTCAAGGTGATGCCGAATCGAATGTCGGACGAGCGGTTGTCCAGCGGAGTGGTTGAGGTTCATATCGATGTTCGTGGAGCCCAACTAGTACTGCAAGGAGAGGCCTCCACCTATTTTCTCCTGACCCCATCAAGAATCCCGTCACTTAGCTTCGGGTTCTGTGGGCCGAGAGACTTCGTCACTGAGGGAAAGTAGCAACTCTTGGCCATTCTACAGTCAACTTCTGGGCCCACTTGATGCTCGACGGCGAAGGCTTTGCATGGATTGAGGATACAAACAACCTCACATTTATGCCTTCTGTATTCTACTTCATACAAACCTTGTTCGAACCCACAATACGTGGGTGACATGACCGGCGTCTGTTTATCGCCAGCACTTAGCTCCAGCTTCTATGTACCCCCACAGCTCATCTCCTTTATGGGACCGGTTCTCGAGAGCGCGTGGATTCGTGGAGCGTCACGCAAGCTCACAATTCGACATGAGAGCTGCGATCGTTCGGAGTGGTGCACTTGGTATGACTATCGTGTTTCCGAATGGAGCATCCATGATGAACGCCCAACACAAGTCCCAGATGCAGGTAAGATTTATCATCGCTCACTTTGAATTTGGATATCCATTCATTTGGCAGATGTCTGAGGCCCTAACTGGTGTCACATCTCCAAGCACTACGCAAAAAAATTCTCTTCTCCTTGACCTCCCAATTGAGATCCAGTTTGAAATTATTGAGCTTCTTCAACGCGATTGGCAAGGCAGACTCGTACAAACCCATCCGCTCAAGTCCCTTCGGCTCACATGCAAACAACTTGAAGCTTTATGTAATCCAGTATTTGCAACCTCTATTTCTATTAATCCATTTAGCCGGCCCGCATTGGAGCTCCGCAAAGAGCTCACGCCCAAGTTCGCGAAGTACCTCAAGGTGGTGGAATGTCATATTTCAGGGCAGGAAGGAAAAGTGGAGCTATTCATGGAGTTCGTTTTGACGACTATTCTCGAACGCACTGTTCACCTACGGAAAATTACCCTGCATTACACCAGCACCGACACCAGGGCCCATAGACAACTGCTCAGCGCAATCAGCAGGCTGAGTGCTTTGGAGGATGTAAGGATACGGGAGTTGGACTATCAGGGATATCCCCCGCGATATGAGACCGTACAGTCTACGTTCCATCATCGCCTTCTAAATCATATTCTTGACTACCACTCTCAACGGTTGTGTGTGCTTGTAGTCGGTGGTAGGACACCAATGCACGAAAGCACCTTTCTCAAGCTCCGTGATACAGCAAGTCAGCTCCGGCAGCTCTCAATTACTAGTCTTACAATAGAAACTCGGGGTGCATTCGCAGACCCTCAAAGATGGGCCTGTGCGGGCCGTCTTGAGTATCTCTTCATCAGCCAATGCGCTATAAACTTCGCAACTCTCGCGCGACACATCGGAGCGGGGGTATTTGGCCCACTCCGCACATTTTATATAGTCGGGTGTGGAGAGAACTCTGGTGATTCGCTGGAATTGGCCGCTACCGTTTGGACGATTCCGCCACTCGACTGGGTTCAAGTAGTCGAGGTGAACGAGCTGGAGATGAGTGGACTAAGGAGTATTCACGCAAAAAAAGTGTACATGACAATGGCCCGGAGGCGTCGGCCGCTATGCATAGGGGCGTTTAAGGGGAACACGACTTTCCCTGGGGCAGCGGAACTGTATGTGGAGGAAAATTGGGACGATAAGGACTTCGAGGAATTGAAGAGAAGCTGTGCCATGAGAGGATTGACAAAGGTTGAACGGGATCTATCTCTATCCATTCTAGACAGGATCACTTTTTGGAATCACTGATCATGACATACACCATGGAACGATAATCAGGATCACCCTGGAGAGTTCTAGCAACGGCCACAAAGCATGCTCTAACAACTCTTCGAGGGGATTACGTGCATGGACGGACGCCCGCGAAGCTTTCCGGAATGCGTCCGAGGTGAATATGATATGGATGAGATACAATGATGATTGGAACACCCGGACACCGGACACTCTGTATTTCCATTGGCTTGTTGCGAGCCTCTCCTCGGCAGTTTGTGCGACAGCGCACGAATTATTTAAGAGCCGAAACAGATGTCCGAGTAGGTATATACCGGGCACAAGAACTGATAATTACGAGCTGAACCACAAGATCGAAATGGAATGGAAGACAACTGACCGATCATTCAGTTATCAGTTACATCCGACCGCCGGACCTGAACAATATTGACAGTCCGTCGGCAATTTGACACGTGCGCTCCACGATCTGACGACCGGATCACGTCACCACGCCGTCGGCAAATCGTCCTCGAATCGGGTCGCGTATTCTTGATAGTCCTTTACCTTGTTCTCGATAGTATCATTACCATCGACTGTTGATTACCGGCAGGTCCACCTGCCGGACATACTTCTTTGGTTACATTATGGCCTGCCAGTTGTACCACGCATGTGACCTTTTCTGATCATGTATACAGAGCGCACTGCTAGGTGGGGTGCCCTCTCACAGCTCATCTTCACCTCTGCGTGCGCTATGCTCTTCAACACTTACTTCCCCCTTTGTACCTGGAAGATGCCTTTTGATAGGTGTTGGAATATTGATGTTCTCGTCATAGTAGGTACGGTTTGGGTTTAATTACGGTTCCTTAATATCGGTTATTATGCAGGGTTACTAGTCCGTTTCCGTATTCTGACACTGGTTTCATGTTGTGGCTCGGCTGTTATCACTATATAAGTAGTCCTATCGTAGAAGTAGATAGAAGAACAAAGTAAGGGAGTTTCATTTTCCGTCAATAGGTGCCTCTACGACTTCTATATATTTTGCATTTGTCATACCTACCATGTACTATGTGCGTGTATTCTAAATAGCTGTTTTGCAGTCAGAATGTGACCATGGTCTTACGTCCAGTTCACTCATCAGACCTCCAGAATACTCGTCCAAAAAAAATGAGTATCCAAGCTCTACAATAGAACAAAGGCAGCAATGGTGATACTATCGGAAAGTTTCCGATCCGAAATGTTACCACCGAGTAACTGAGAAATAATCGGTCTTAATTTCTCTACGAGGGGTCGGTCATACAATGTTACATTGGGCGGTCATACTTCCCCATGTCTTCCTCGAGCTGTTGCGCGTATTCTCACCATCCACAGACGATTGATGGGATCGCTGCACCGATCATGCATGCATGCATGCCGTGAGGGGTCAAATGTTGATATTGCTGACATGGATTCCGAGGACCTCGGCTGCAGCATAATTTATTACAGTCGTAACTGGGACCCCACGTTGTTTAAAGTGGTTTCTTATCCTGCCATGTACTGGTCCATGTCGTGTCGGCTCGGCTCGATGCTACGTTTTCACCGTGTGGCTAATAAAGACTTGCCACTTGTCGCCGCCATCTCGCTCTGGTGTTCGCATAAATTGCGCGTCGTTCGCACCTGTGTTTGAAATACGTCACCACCATATTTGTATATCCAGTAAATCGACCATGTATGGAAATGAGCTGAGACAGGAGCTGAAGCGCGCAAGAAAAAACCTTGTACGATGAATCGACTCCATCCAATGAACCCCTTGAGAGTACGGAGATACGAGCTATTGTAATGGGTAGGTGTGTACACCAGTAATGACTTTCCGAAGCCTACTCGTAGTAACCTGCATATTTGGGTACGGGCACTCAGGAGTACGACTGGCAGAGACGATCGTGAGTCCCAAAGGGATATTGAACCCTCGAAGATCTGCGCACTAATCATTATCAATGCTACCTCGGAGTCGGGGCTCAAGATGATGCCGAATCGAATGTCGGACGAGCGGTTGTCCAGCGGAGTGGTTGAGGTTCATATCGATGTTCGTGGAGCCCAACTAGTACTGCAAGGAGAGGCCTCCACCATGCGTGCATCTCAGTTCGGGTGGCCTACCCGTGCGAGACTGGGACTGCTCAAGCGCAGCAGAAGTGGACCGATATTTTCTCCTGACCCCATCAAGAAACCGGCACTTAGCTTCGGGTTCTGTGAACCGAGAGACTTCGTCACTGATGGAAGGTAGCAACTCTTGGCCATTCTACAGACAACTTATTTCTGGGCCCACTTGATGCTCGATGGCGAAGGCGTTGCATGGATTGAGGATACAAACAACCTCACCTTTACGCCTTCAGTATTCTACTTCATAATAGAGGGTACCAACTTTGTTCAAACCCACGAATAATACACGGGTGACAAGACCGGCGTCTGTTTATCGCCAGCACTTAGCTCCAGCCTCTATGTACCCCCAAAACTCACCTCCTTTATGGGGCCGGTTCTCCAGAGCGCGTGGATCCATGGAGCGTCACTCGAGCTCACGGTTCGACATGAGGGCTGCAATCGTTCGGAGTGGTACATCTGCTGTGGCCATCGCGTTTCCGATTGGAGCGTCCGTGATAACCACCCAACGCGATTCTCAGATGCAGGTATGATCTATCATCGTACCCCTTGAATTTGGAGACCCATTCATTTAGCAGATGCCTGAGACCCTGTCTGATGTCACATCCCCGAGCACTACCAAAACGTTTTCTCTTCTCCTTGACCTCCCGATTGAGATCCAAATCGAATTTATCGGGTTTCTTAAACGCTATTGGCTTATACAACCCCATCCGTTCAAGTCCCTTCGGCTCACATGCAAACATCTCGAAGCTCTATGCAATCCAGTATTTGCAGAGCGTATTTCCATTAGACCATCAAACCGGTCCGCATTGGAGCTCCGCAACGAGCTCGCGCCCAAGTTCGCCAAGCACCTCAAGATGGTAAAATGTCATATCACAGAGCACGGAGGAGATTTGGAGGTATTCATGGAGTCCGTTTTGATGACTATTCTCGCACACACCGTCCACCTACGGCGAATTTCCCTGCATTATGCCACCAACGACACCAGTGCCCATAGACAACTACTCAACGCAATCAGCAAGTTGAATTTTTGGAGGATGTTACCATATGGAAGCTTGACAATCCACCATATAGCGAGCCATACGACACCATACAGTCTACGTTCCATCATCGACTTCTAAATCATATTCTTGACTACCACTCTCAACGGTTGCGTGTGCTTGTAGTCAGTGGCGGGACACCAATGCACGAAAGCACCTTCCTCAGGCTCCGTGATACAGCAGGTCAGCTCCGGCGGCTCTCAATTAGTAGCCTTACAATAGAAACTCGAGGTGCATTCGCAGACCCCCGAAGATGGGCCTGTGCGGGCCGTCTTGAGCATCTCTGCATCAGCCATTGCGCTATACACTCCGCAACTATCGCGCGACACATCGGAGCGGGGGTATTTGGCCCACTCCGTACAATTTATATAGTCGGGTGTGGAGAGAACTCTGATGATTCGCTGGAATTGGCTGCTACCGTTTGGACGATTGCGCCACTCGACTGGGTTCAAGTAGTCGAGGTGAACAAGTTGGAGATGAGTAGACTAAGGTGTATTCATGCAAAAAAAGTGTACATGAGGATGCTCTGGAGCTGTCGGCAGCTATGCATCGAGGCGTTTAGGATGAGCACGACTTTTCCTGAGGCAGTGGAACTGCATGTGGAGGAAGCTTGGGATGATAAGGACTTTGAGGAATTGAAGAGAAGCTGTGCCATGAGAGGGTTGACAAATGTTGAACGGGATCTCTATGCGTTCTAGACGGGAGGGTCAGCTAGGGAGGCGACCCGCGGAAGGAACTAATGTACTTTTTGGAATTACTGAGCATGACATACACCATGGAACGATAATCAGGGTCACCCTGGAGAGTCCTAGCAACGGCCACAAAGCATGCTCAACGAAATCTTCGAGGGATATCACATGCGTGGACGCCCGCGAAGCTTTCCGGAATGCGTCCGAGGTGGATGAGATATGGATGAGATACACTGATGATTGGAACACCCGGACGCCGAACACTCCGTCTTCCCATTGACTTGTTGCGAGCCAGTTTATTGTGCCACAGCACGCGAAATTAAGAGCCGAAACAGATGTCCGAGTAGGGATATGCCAGGCACAAGAACCACAAGAAATGGAAAATACGATATTACAAGCCACAAGGAAGACAACTCTCTGCTCACGGCTCTATATATATCTCTATTTCTCTTGCCAGTCGCCCACATACCCTGGTCTGTTGGTGCCTTTTATGTACAAGGATTACGACGCTTCGCACCATCGATAACGAAGCGTCAACGGCACCATTTTACCCTTGATTGTTACAGTCCAGTGTGGGCAGGTGCTTCGATTTAAGGCTCGGAACAGGCGTCTGGGACAAGACTCAGCTACGGCTAATTTCAGACAATATTGACATTGGGCCCGTCGGCAATTCCACGATCCGACGACCGGATTACCACCCCGTCGGCAAATCGTTCTCGGATCGGGTCGAGTATTGATAGTCCTTTTCAATAGTATCATTACTATCGATTGGCCCTTACTGTTGGTTTCTGGTGGGCCCACCTACCGGACGGATACATTATAGTCTGCCTGTTGTACGACACGTGTGACCTTTTATATTTGTCGATCTATCCACTGAATTGACCACGTATGGAAAAGAGACAGGGACCGAAGGAGAATACTTTATACGATAAATTGACTGCATCCAATAAAACCCTTGAGGATTACGGAGAAATACTAGCTATCGTAATAGGTAGGTATCCGCACTAGTAATGGTTTCCCGACGCCTACTCGCTCGTAGCGACCTGCGTATATATTTGCATATGGACGCTCAGGAGTACGACTGGCAGAGAAGATTGTGAGTCCCTAAGAAGTATTGAACCCCTCGAAAAATCTGTACACTAACCGTTATCATTGGTGCCCCGGAGTCGAAGCTCGAGATGATGCCGAATGTTAGACGATCAGTTGTTCAGCGAAGTGCTCGAGGTACATGTCGATGTTCGGGGAACCCAGTTAAGAGAGGCCGCCGTCACGCGCGTATTTCAATTTGGATGACCTGCGCATGCTGGGTTGGGACTCGCAGAGTCGCGGACCGATGTGACCCATTTTGACATTGGCATTTCGGGGGCCTTCTTCATCTTCGTTAATTCGCGGCGGAGTGCCATGCGGGTACCAAACCCTCCGGGTCTGTTCAGTCGTTGCAGTTCGTCCCAAATCTTCTTGGGGTCGGTCTCAAGTCGTACAGCGTTCAGCTGCGATGCGTTGACGTGTAGAGCGATACGTGCGCGTGCGGACCTTTGCTTTTGGAGAAACTCAGCTTTCTCCGTCTCTGTTGCATTCGCTGCCACTGTTTCTGTTCCAGCGACAATGTCCCATAATTCGTTGACGGTGAGGTATTGCTCCATTACAAAACTCCAGGTCTCCCAATTCGTGTCGTTCAGCAGTTCGATATGCGCTTTCGAGGAGAGTCCGGCGTTTTTCGGCATCGTGTAGAGCGTGATGATATTTCGAAATCGGTGACGTTGTTCTTTCGCGTTTCGGTGCGCCCTTCTTGGACGGCTTTACGGTACGTTCCCGAGCTGGGACTTCTGCGCCCTACCTGGACGACTTGCGATACGATGCCCGAGTTGGGACTTCTGCGTCCTAGCTGGACGACTTGCGATACGGTGCCCGAGCTGGGACTTCTTGCGATCTTCGGTTTGCGGTGCGCCTGACTGGTGACTTCCGGTGCCCAAACTGGGGCTTCTTGCGCTTGACTAATTTCGTTGCGCCAAGCTGGCGACTTTACGAGTTAATGCGAGTAAGTGGTTTCGTTGCGCCGAGCTGGCGACTTTACAAGTAGATGCGAGTAAGTGGAATTCAGAGCCTGCGACCGGCAGGGCTCATAACCTGTTCGATTATGAGGGAATGGTTCCTAAGCATGTATCACATTGGTAACTACGATCTGTAGTTATAGATACATCGTGTGACACCGGAATCATAATACTGCGGATCGCGTAAAAAAGGATTGTCCGTGATAGAGCAGTGTGCGTAGCACACGGAGGTTATATCACTTTGCCTCCAATAATCAGGCATAACTGTTCGAATAGGGCATGGCAGACGCATTGGGATTTTACCGAAAATTCCCGATATCCAACACCGATAACATTTATTTGCCCAAGACTCTATCATAAACCAGCACTTAGCTTCATATCCTGTGAACCGAGTGATTTCATCACTGAGGGCAAGTAGCAACTCTTCGCCATTCTGCAGTTAACTTCTCAGCCGACTTGATGCTCGACAGCGAAGGCTTTGGATTGAGGATAGAAACAACCTCACCTATACGCCTTCTGTAGTCTACTTCATAAGAGAGGGTATCAACCTTGTTCGAACCCACAAATAATACGCGAGTGACATGACCGGCGTCTGTTTATCGACAGCACTTAGCTCCAGCCTCTATTTACCCCCACAACTCACCTCCTTTGTGGGGCCGATTCTCCAGAGCGCGTGGGTTTGTCAAGCGTCACTAAGCTCGCTCGCGGTTCGACATCAGGGCTGCGATCGATCGTTCGGAGCAGTGCATCTGCTATGGCCATCGTGTTTCCGAATGGAGCATCCGTGATAACTACCCAACACAATTCTCAGATACAGGTATGATCCATCTTCGCTCCCCTTGAATTTGGAGACCCATTCACTTAGCAGATGCCCGAGACCCTGTCTGATGTCACATCTCCAAGCACTACCAAAGAGTTCTCTCTTCTACTTGACCTCCCGATTGATCTCCAGATCGACATTGTTGGGATTCTTAAACGCTATTGGCTCATACAACCCCAGCCACTCAAGTCCCTTCGGCTCACATGCAAGCATCTCGAAGCTCTATGTAATCCAGTATTTGCAGAGTCTATTTCCATTACACCATCAGACTGGCCCACATTGGAACTCCGCAACGAGCTCGCGCCCAAGTTCGCCAAGTACCTCAAGGTGATAGCATGTCATATTTCAGAGCAGGGAGGAGAATCGGAGCCATCCATGGAGTCCGTTTTGACGACCATTCTCGAACACACCGCCCACCTACGGCGAATTTCCCTGCGTTATGCCAGCACCGACACCAGGCCCCATAGACAACTACTCAACGCAATCAGCAAGTTGAATTTTTTGGAGGATGTTACCATATGGAAGCTTGACTATCCACTATATAACCCACCATACGACACCATACAGTCTACGTTCCATCATCGCCTTCTAGATCATATTCTTGACTACCACTCTCAACGGTTGCGCGTGCTTATAGTCAATGGCAGGACACCAATGCACGAAAGCACCTTCATCAAGCTCCGTGATACAACAAGTCAGCTCCGACGGCTCTCACTTAGTCACTGTCTTACAATAGAGGCTCGAGGTGCATTCGCAGACCCCCAAAGATGGGCCTGTGCGGGCCGTCTCGACTTTCTCTTCATCAGGAAATGCGCTATGCATTCCGCAACTATCACGCGACACATCGGAGCGGGGGTATTTGGCCCACTCCGCACATTTTATATAATCGGGTGTAACGAGAACTCTGAAGATTCGCTGGAATCGGCTGCTACTGTTTGGACGATTCCGCCACTCGACTGGGTCCGAGTTGACGAGTTGAACGACTTGGAGATGAGTAGACTAGGGAGTATTCACGCAAAAAAGGTGTACATGAGGATCCTCTGCAGCAGTCGGCCGCAATGCATCGAGGCGTTTAGGAGGAGCACGACTTTCCCTGAGGCAGTGGAACTGCATGTAGAGGAAGATTGGGATGAAAAGGACTTTGAGGAGTTGAAGAGGAGCTGTGCCATGAGAGGATTGACAAAGGTTGAATGTGATCTCGATCCGTTCTAGAGAGGGCCAGCGAGGCGACCCGCGGAAGGAACTAATGTACTTTTGGGGATCACTGAGTATGATGGAATGATGATCAGGATCACCCTGGAGAGTTCTAGCCCCGGCCACGAGGCATGCTCTAACTAATCTTCGAGGGATACCACGTGCGTGGACGCCCGCGAAGCTTCCGGAATGCGCCCGAGGTGAATTCGATATGATTTGAACACCCGGACATCGGACACTCTGTGTTCCCATAGGCTTGTTGCGAGCCTCTCTCCTCGGCAGTTTGTGCACGTGAAATTAATTAAGAGCCGAAAGAGATGCCCGAGTAGGTATATACCGTACCGGGCACAAGAGCCAATAATCACGAGCTGAACCACAAGAAATGGAATGGAAGATGACTGACTGACGATTCAGTTACATCCGACCGCCGGGCCTGAACAATATTGACAGCCTGCCATTCGGCCGTCCGCAATTTGACACGTGTGCTCCACGATCCGACAACCGGATCACCACGCCCGTCGGCAATTAAAATGAGGGGTCATACAATGTTAAGGTTGACTCCATCCGAGAGGCCCCACCACAGCCACACCTGTCAACCTGTCAAAAAACCCAGCCTCAAGCCTTCAAATTCTGGGGTCCGGAAATTTTTTTTTGTATCTGTAGCTAGTTTCGTCTTTCAATAAAATTATCAATAAAATTATCAATTATAACTCTGTTCAGACACGTGTTCTGGCCCCCCGAAGAGTATTTATTATAATTCTATTCAACTGCGTGCTTTAAAGACAAAGCAAGCTCGATACAAAGCAAGGACTACAAAGCAAGAGCGCGTGACAGGCTAATCAAATTTTGGTCTGAAAAAAATGAAAACTCCCCAAAGGGCCGTTCTCGCCTAAAAAAACCCTTCGGCCGAGACACAAATTTTTCAACAATGGGGCCCAAATGAGGGCGGCGGGCACAATTTGGAAGGAAGTAAACTATGTATATTAATTATCTACATGCTTTACATCAGTTGTTCTAACTACATGGTGTGGGCTCGGCGAGGTATTAGCCCACCAGTCAAGGTTGGTGGCTGTGGTCGGGCCTCTCGGATGGAGTCAACCTTACGTTGGGCAGTCATACTTCCCCGGTCCATATCTTCCTCGAGCCGTTGATGCGCGTGTACCTCACCACCTACAGAAAATTGATGGGATCGCTGCACCGATCATGCACGCATGCGTGCCGTGAGGGGTAAAGTGTTGGTATCGCTGACATGGATTTCGAGGACCTCGGCTCTAGCACAATTTACTACAGTTGTAACTGGGACCCCGCGTTGTTAAAAGTGGTTTCTTGTTCTGCCATGTACTAGTACATATATCGGCTCGATGTTGGTCGTTTTCACCGTGTGGTTGATAAAGGCTTGCCATTTGTCGCTGTCCATTTCGGTTAATTGCGTGTTCGCATAAATTCCGCGTCGTTCGTACCTGTGTTCGAAACGCGTCACCACCATATTTGTATATCCAGTGAATCGACCATATATGGAAATGAGACAGGAGCCGAAGGAGAATACTTTGTACGACGAATCGACTCCATCCGCCAATGAACCCCTTGAGAGGTACGGAGATACGAGCTATCGTAATGGGTAGGTGTGTGCACCAGTAATGACTTTCCGAGGCCTACTCGTAGTAACCTGCATATTTGGGTACGGGCGCTCAGGAGTACGACTGGCAAAGACGATCGTGAGTCCCTAAGGGATATTGGGCCTCTCGAAGATATCTACACTAACCATTATACTGGTACGTCGGAGTCGGAGGTCAAGATGCTGTTGAATGTCGGACGAGCGGTTGTCCAGCGGAGTGCTCGAGATACCTGCCTACGAGGAAAGACCACAATCATGCGCATACTTCAATTCGGATGACCTGTCCATGTGGGAATGGGACCCCTGTTTAAATTCCCGCAGAGGCGGACTGATAACACCTACCTAAGGAACCGGCACTCAGCTTCGGATTCTGTGAACCGAGTGAATTCATCACTAAGTGCAAGTAGCAACTCTTTGCCATACTACAGGCCACTTCGACTTGAGCTGACTTGATGCTCGACAGGAAAGGCTCTGGATTAAGGGTACAAACAACCGCCTTCTGCATTCTACTGAATAAAGGATAGTACCAACCTTGTTCGAACCCACGAATAATATGCACGTGATATGAACGACGTCTGTTTATCACCAGCACTTAGCCCCAGCCTCGATCTATGTACCCCCACAACTCATCTCCTTCATGGAGCCGATTCTCCAGAAGGCATGAGTTTGTAGAGCGTCACTCAAGCTCACAGTTCGACATGAGAACTGCTGAGACGATTGCCGGTCGGTATTTAAGGCATTGCCGCATCGATCATACTATCATAACATAATATGTTTCTTGTCTCGTTTATAGTATACACCTGTATTCTAGTTTATGTATAAAATACCCGGATCGCGCTAGGTCAGACCTTAGCCAATCTTGGGCTTTGCTTGAATTGACACCCTGATTGACACCCTGATTGACACCCTGATTGACACCCTGATTGACACTCTGCTCGACACCTTCGAGCCCAGATAGCCCGGTACCTGACGTACGTGTGCCCTGGCTTAGATTGACCCCGATCGAACGTCGCAGCTGCGATCGTTCGGAGTGGTGCGCCTGCTATGGCTATCGTGTCTCCGAATGGAGCATCCTTGATAAACACCCAACAGATGCAGGTAAGATCTATCATCGCTCCCCTTGAATTTGGAGATCCATTCACTTGGCCGGCAGATCACGCGTGAGACACTAACTGATGTCACATCTCCGAGCACTACAAAAATGTTTTCTCTCCTCCTTGACCTCCCGATTGAGATTCAGATCGAAATTATCGGGCTTCTCAAACGCTATTGGTTCATACAACGCCATCCACTCAAGTCCCTTCGGCTCACATGCAAACATCTCGAAGCTCTATGTAATCCATTATTTGCGGAGCTTGTTTCCATTGAAGCATCGGACCGATCCGTATTGGAACTCCGCAAAGAGCTCGCGCCCAAGTTCGCCAAGTACCTCAAGGCGATAACATGTCATGTCTCAAATCAAGGAGGAGAATTGGAGGTATTCATGGAGTCCGTTTTGACGACTATTCTTGAATGCACCGTTCACCTACGGCAAATTTTCCTGCGTTATACCAGCACCGACACCAGGGCCCATAGACAACTGCTCAACGCAATCAGCAACTTAACTGCTTTGGAGGATGTTAGCATATGGAAGTTTGACTATCCCCCACATTGCCCACCATACGACACCGTACAGTCTACGTTCCATCACCGCCTTCTAAACCATGTTCTTGACTGCCACTCCCAAAGGTTGCGTGAGTTGGTAGTCAGTGGTAGGACACCAATGCACGAAAGTACCTTCCTCAAGCTCCGTGATACAGCAAGTCAGCTCCGACAGCTCACAATTAGTCGGTGTCTTACAATAGAAACTCAAGGTGCATTTGCAGACCCTCAAAGATGGGCCTGTGCGGGCCGCCTTGAGTATCTCTCCATCGAGGAATGCGCTATTCACTCAGCAACTATTGTGCAACAAATCGGAGCGGGGGTATTTGGCCCCCTCCATACATTTCACATAGTCGAGTGTTGGGAAAACTCTGACGATTCGCTGGAATCGGCCTCTACCGTTTGGACGATTCCGCCACTCAGCCGTCTCCATATTGACCAGTTGAACAACTTGGGGATGAGTAGACTAAGGGATATTCGCGCAAAAAAAGTGTACATGAGAATGGTCCGGAGCAGTCGGCCGCTATGCATCGGGGCGTTTAGGATGAGCACGACTTTCCCCGAGGCAGCGGAACTGCACGTGGAAGAAGATTGGAATGATAAGGACTTTGAGGAATTGAAGAGAGGCTGTGCCATGAGAAGATTGACAAATGTTGAACGGGATCTCTAATCGCTCTGCTGAGGGGTCAGTGAGGAGACCCGCGGAAGGAACTAATGTACTTTTTGGAATCACTGAGTATGTCATACATCATGGAACGGTGATCAGGATCACCCCAGAGGGTTCTTACCCAGGCCACAAAAGCCGCATTTATGTATATAGCGAACGAGGAAGCTTTCCGAAATGCGCCCAATCGATCATGGTCGCCTTTCCGAGGTCAACACGAGACATACACTGATTATTGGCACACTCGGATACTCAGTTCTCTAGTTCTCTTGCCCCCTCGCCCACGTCAATCTATACTCCTTGCCCGCTAGTAGCTAGCTAGTGCAGAGATTACAGGGCTCCGCGTCATAGGTACCCGGCATCATTTCACGCTTAATTTTTTACCGTCCAGCGGGGGTTTGGCACTCTGGCACAAAGCGGGTCCCTGTCTTCATTGTTTGTGTTGCCTTCCGCCTATATTAGGGCAAGCTGAGCTCGAAGATCCGCGCGCTAACCGTTATCACTAGTACCTCGGAGTTGGAGCTCAAGGTGATGCCGAATGTCGGACGAGCAGTTGTCCAGCGGAGTGCTCGAGGTACATGTCGATATTCGTGGAGCCCAGCCAGTACTGTACTGCGAGGGGAGGCCGCCACCATGCGCGCATTTCAATTCGGATGACCAGTTTGTGCAGGGCTGGGACTCCTGTCTCACGCAGAGGCGGACCAATATTCTCCCCTGACCCCATAAGAAACCGGCACTTAACTTCGGATGCTATGAACCGAGTGACTTCATCACTGAGGGCAAGTCGTAACTCGTCGCCATTCTACAGTCAACTTCTGAACCGTCTTGATGCTTGACAGAGAAGGTTAAGGGTACAAACAACCTCACCTGGCCTTTACGCCTTCTGTATTCTACGTCATGATCATAAAATTAAGAGGGTACCAACCCAAGAATAATACTCGTGTGTGACAGAAAATAAACCTCTGCTTTGTATCTACTTCTACGATGGATTATATTACTACATAGTAAAAATAGCCGAGCCACACATGCAACTAGTGTCAGAATGTATGGAAAAGGGTTTGCAACCCTGCATATGACCGACACCCGGCCGGTAACCATAGGAAACCCAAACCGTACCTACTTTGACGAGAATACAATTTTCCAACAATATGGCATGACCGGCGTCTGTTTATCGCCGGCACTTAGCTCCAGCCTCTATGTACCCGCACATTCCATCTCCTTTATGGGGCCGATTCTCCAGACCGCGTGGGTTTGTGGAGCGTCACTCAAGCCCACGGTACGACATGAGGGCTGGGATCGTTCGGAGCGGTGTATCTGCTATGGTCGTCGCGTTTCCGATTGGAGCATCCTTGATGAACACCCAACACAAGTCCCAGATGCAGGTAAGATCTATCTTCGCTCCCCTTGAACTTGGAGACCCATTCACTTTGCAGATGCCTGAAGACCTAACTGATTCCACATCTCGGAGCACTATCAAAAAAAATTCTCTTCTCCTTGACCTCCCGATTGAGATCCAGATCGAAATTATCGGGCTTCTTAAACACTATTGGCTCTCCCAACTCCATCCGCTCAAGTCCCTTCGGCTCACATGCAAACATCTCGAAGCACTATGTAATCCAGTATTTGCAGAGTTTATTTCCCTTAGACCATTAGACCGGTCCGCATTGGAGCTCCGCAACGAGCTCGCGCCCAAGTTCGCCAAGTACCTCAAGGCGGTGGCGTGTCTTCTTCCAGAGCCCAGAGGAGAAGTGGATCTATTTATGGAGTCCGTTTTGACGACTATTCTCGAACGCGCCGTCCGCCTACGGCGAATTACCCTGCGTTATGCCAGTACAGACACCAGGGACCATAACCAACTGCTCAGCGCAATCGGCAAGTTGAGTTTTTTGGAGGATGTTACCATATGGCGATTTGACTGTCCTGAACACCCCCCGCGATACGACACCGTACAGTCTACGTTCCATCATCGCCTTCTAAATCATATCCTTGACTACCACTCTCAACGGTTGCGTGTGCTTGTAGTCTTTGGCAGCACACCAATGCACGAAAGCACTTTCCTCAAGCTACGTGATACAGCAAGTCAGCTTCGGCGGCTTGAACTTAGTCAGTGTCTTACAATGGATACTCGAGGTGCATTCGCGGACCCTCAAAGATGGGCCTGCGCGGGCCGTCTTGAGTGTCTCTTCATCAACCGATGCGCTATCCACTCCGCAACTATCGCACGGCACATCGGAGCGGGGGTATTTGGCCCACTCTGCAGATTTTATATTGTCGGGTGTAGAGAGAACTCTGACGATTCGCTGGAATCGGTTACTACCGTCTGGACGATTCCGCCACTCGACTGGGTCCGAGTTGACGAGTTGAACGACTTGGGGATGAGTAGACTAGGGAGTATTCACGCAAAAAAAGTGTACATGAAATTGGTCCGGAGCAGTCGGCCGCTGTGCATCGAAGCGTTTAGGGTGAGCACGACTTTCCCTGAGGCAGTGGAACTGCACGTAGAGGAAGATTGGAATGACAAGGAGTTTGAGGAATTGAGGAGAAGCTGTGCCATGAGAGGATTGACAAAGGTTGAACGTGATCTCGGTCCGCTCTCCTAAGGGTCAGCGAGGCGAAAGAACAAAATGTACTTTTTGGAATCATTGAGTATGACATGCACCATGGAACGATGATCAGGGTCACCCTGGAGAGCTCTAGCCCCGGCCACAAAGCATGCTCTAACGAATCTTCGAGGGATATCGCATGCGCGGATGCCCGCGAAGCTTTCCGGAATGCGCCCGAGGTGAATTGATGACTGGCACACCCGGACACCGGACACTCTATGTTTCCATTGCTTGTTGTGAGAAACTCTCGGCAGTTTGTGCGACAGGGTGCGCAAGAGCCGAAATAGACGGTAGTTGCCAGGCACCGAAATCACAAGCCACAAGGAATGGAATGGAAGAATATTGCAGCCCACTCACAGCCCTATTCTCTTGCCAACCGCCCAAGTACTCCTTGCCCGCTGGTGTATTTTAATTATGTACAGGCCATCGATAACGAAGGAAGCGTCAACGGCATCAATTCACCTTTGATTTTCTACAGTCCGGTGGGGGCTTGGCACCCTAAAACAGAGAGGATCCTTGTTTTCTATATTGTGGTTCGACGATCGAGTTGAGGACCATCGCATCCGCCAGGTACTTCGACTCCACATTTACTTGGAGCACTACAGCCATACCCTCACCTTATATCCTTCTAGCTGCAGTTTCGAGCTTCACTGCCATTGGAACAGGAGTCTGGCTCTTTTGATCGAGACGATTCAACGCAACCAGGCGACGCGATCTACCTGTCGCGACAATGAGAAATATAATAATCGGCCCTTCCCTATAAGAGAGCATACAATGTTCCATTGGACGGTCGTACTTCCACTTGCCTTCCTCGAGCCGTTTCGCGTATGCCTCACAGCCTAACGAAGATGAACAGCATGGCTGCACCAATCAAGGAATTAAATTGACCACGGATGGAAAAGAGACAAAGAGCCGAAGGAAAATGATTTGTACGACGAATCGATTCCATCTAATGAACCCTTCGAGAGGTATAGAGAGATATGAGCTATCATACTAGGTAGGTATGTGCACCAGTAATGACTTTCCGAAGCCGACTCGTAGCAACCTGCGTATATATGAGCGCTCAGGAGTACGACTGGCAGAGACGATCGTGAGTCTCTACGGGATATTAAATCCCTCAAAGATCTGTGCGCTAACCATTTTCACTGGCATATCGGAGTCGGAGCTCAAGATGGAGCCGAATGTCGGACGAGCGGTTGTGCAGCGGAGTACGTATCAATATTTGTGGAGCCCAACCAGTACTGCGAGGAGAGGCCGCCATCATGTGCGTATTTCAATTCGAATGTCCTGCCCGCTGCGGGACTGGGACTCCTGTTTCCCCAGAGGCAGACTGATAACACCTGCCCCTAAGTATATCATGGAACCGGCACTTAGCTTCGGATTCTGTGAACCAAGTGACTTCATCACTGACGGCAAATAGTAACGCTTCGTCCTTCTACAGTCCACTTCCGAGCCGACTTGATGCTCGACAGCGAAGGCTTTGGATTGAGGGTACAAATAACCTCACCTTTATGCCTTCTGTATTCTATTCCATAAGTGATGATCCCAACCTTGTTCGAACCCACAAATATCACGCATGTGTCATGACCGGCGCCTGTTCATCACTGGTGGAAGTACTTGTGATGATTTTTGCAAATCATCACAAATTTCTGTTGTTTTTTTCCATATGAAACTTGTGATGAATTTCATTAATAGATTTCTCCGAACTTGTGTTGTTTTTCCAAGGTAGTTCACGAGGGACATGTGACGATTTTCATCAAAAACTTGTTGTGATATTTCTAACGATTTTTACTAAGAAAAACTATCAAAAAACGCCACAAAGTTGTGACGATTTCCAATCCGATCCTAGAGAAGCGAATCTATCCTGGACAAGGGCTGTTCGCAGTTGCGACGACGGCCAATCAATGGCATCTGGAACAAGTAGCTCATTAACGGCGACCTTGCAGAGTGGTAGTGAACGCCAAGCAGAAGATAGCAGCGGCCCTCGAGCTGTGAACAAAATTACCAATGATCAGCCCGCCATATTTTGGAAAGTGATGTTGCTCACTGGTTAAACGAGTTCGGAGGCCAGTTCATGGCGTGCGATCCCACCCCCGTTTGAGAAGCTCCTTGATGAGGTGAATGCTATCACGCAGTGGAGTACTATTTTTTCGTCTTATCTGCTCTTGCAGATAATGCTCACGAGAGCTGCAGCAAGGCCAATGGCTAGTCGTCGACTTGTACGTGAATGCATCTTGTGAAACGTTCTATTCGTATTTATTGTAGAATATGGGGGCGAGTCGGGCGAGATGGAGGTCAAGGGGAATTGGAATGCTTTTCCTGCGTGTCTTCATTCAGTTTAAAACCGTAGGCTCTCAGGGAAGATACCACCTTACATGCACTCTGTCCTTGAGAAAACACTCGTCGTAATTCAATGTGGCATTATTGGACAGCGCCGTCAAAGGTAATGATTGAGTCACAATGGGTGAATGACTCATGCGCCAGAACAACGGGTGAATAACTAGAACCCACGAAGGGTGATTGAGGTTGTCAACTCGTCGACGAGCCTCTGGTAAGGAACACCCAATCGGCAGTGATGACGGGAGATCTGGTATTCACCAGAAAGCGGGGGCAGTACGAAGCACCCATACACTCACTGCAGAGCAGCGGTTCGTCTGACTGTGGGAAGTCCTTCCTTCACGTACGGTGTAGTGAAGGCGAGGATATGCGAGCCTCGTGCAGTGCTTCGAGGATGCTGGATCGAGTTCGAAGGCAGGGCCGTCCCAACGCGACTTGCCATGAGTGCATAATAGGCGAGCGACGAAGGAAATGAAATGAGTGTGACGAACGATGGCCGTGAGCGTGAGGGTCCTGTGCTGGGCAGTGGCGCGGTACCAACGAAGGGGTGCTCTTCTCAGTTGGAGTAGAGGGTCCGATTTTGAGAGATGATGGATCGAAGCAACACGGGGCCAACTTCAGAGTCAGTAAAACTGATCTAGCGATGAAAATTACAGAGTGAGGGAATGTGATGTGCACCATCGGGCAGATCGAAGGAAAGAGAAACCTAAAAAAGAACGTTTAAAGTGTTTATGACAGCGGTGGAGTTGCTCGATGGGGTGTGGTACTGTCAACTAGCACTCACCGCATCCACCTCATTGTCGGACCTTCTCTTTGAGCCAACACTTAGATCTATAAATGGTTGTATTAACATTTGCGAGCTATACTGAACATAAATCTCACCAGTTGAGCTGCCATTGTCATGGCTTGAGTCGATGCCACGATCAGGAGAAGCATTTTCGTCCAGCTCGCTGAGGGGCGCTCATTCTGTCTGCACAGAAACAGGATGCGCCATGACAACCTGTACACCTGTAGTAGTACACAGCACGCATTAGCCATCGATCACCCCAATTATGGTCGATCGCCCCAAATTTTGATCGATCGCCCCAAATAGGGCTTACGCGTTGTAGCACAAGAAAAGTAGCATACACTCACATGTACAAAGACCGGATGGGGGGGATTGGGAGGGACTTGACAGGACATTGGGAGTTTTGAGCACGACTGGCAGCTTGAGTAGGCAGAAATCAGCGAGATCGAGCAATGCCAATGACACGTACAGGTAGCAGCATGCTTGGTTGTGGTGGAAAGCGATTGGAGAGAAGTAGGACAACAAACGCGACCAACCGTGGTTGAGGCAAGGTCCAAGGCATGACTTTCGGACTTAGACGAAATTCCGTTGAAAGCCCGCTGCTGAATATCATCACAAGTAAGGTTCTTGACTTGTGGTGTTTTCGATTTGTGGTGAAAATCGTGAGAAAAATCATAACAAGTCGCCCAACCCGGTGAAAATCATCACAAGTACTTCCACCAGTGTCATTGCCAGCACTTAGCTCCAGCCTCTATGGACCCCGACATCTCACCTCCTTCATGGAGTCGATCCTCCAGAGTGCATGGGTTTGTGGAGCGTCACTCAAGCTCACGGTTCGATATGAGGGCTGCGATCGTTCGGAGTGGTGCATCCGCTACGGCGATCGCGTTTCCGAATGGGGCATCCTTGATAAACACCCAACACAATTCCCAGATGCAGGTACAATCTATCATCGCTCCCCTTGAATTTGGAGACCCATTCACTTAGCAGATGCCTGAAAACCTAACTGATATCGCATCTCCGAGTACTACCAAAAAAAATTCTCTTCTCCTTGACCTTCCGATTGAGATCCAGATCGACATTATCGGGCTTCTCAAACGCTATTGGTTCACACAACCCCATCCGCTCAAGTCCCTTCGGCTCACATGCAAACATATCGAAGCTCTATGCAATCCATTATTTGCGGAGTTTGTTTTAATTAAAGTATTGGACCGATCCGCATTGGAACTCCGCAAAGAGCTCGCACCCAAGTTCGCCAAGCACCTCAAGGTGATAGCATGTCATATTCCAAAGCGTGGAGGAGAGGTGGAGCTATTTATGGAGTCCGTTTTGACAGCTATTCTCGAACGCACTGTCCACCTACGGAAAATCTCCTTGCGTTATACCAGCACCGACACCAGAGCCCATAGACAACTGCTCAACGCAATCAGCAAGTTGAGTGCTTTGGAGGATGTGGGCATATGGGAGTATGACCATCCCCTACCCTACCCACCATACGACACCGTACAGTCTACGTTCCATCACCGCCTTCTAAATCATATCCTTGACTGCCACTCCCAACGGTTGCGTATGCTTGTAGTTAGTGGTAGGACACCAATGCACGAAAGCACCTTCCTCAAGCTCCGTGACACAGCAAGTCAGGCTCTCAATTAGTCGGTGTCTTACAATAGAAGCTCGAGGTGCATTCGCAGACCCCCAAAGATGGGCCTGTGCGGGCCGTCTCGAGTATCTCTTCATCAAGGAATGCGCTATCCACTCCGCAACTATCGCGCGACACATCGGAGCGGGGGTATTTGGCCCTCTCCACACATTCTATACAGTCGGGTGTTGGGATGACTCCAGCGATTCGCTGGAATCGGCTGCTACCAATTGGACAATTCCGCCACTCCACTGGGTCAAAGTTGACGACTTGGAGAACTTGGAGACCAGTAGACTAAAGAGTATTCACGCAAAAAAAGTGTACATGAGAACGGTCTGGAGCAGTCGGCCGCTAAGCATCGAGGCGTTTAGGAGGAGTACAACTTTCCCTGAGGCGGTGGAACTGCATGTGGGGAAAGATTGGGATGATAAGGACTTTGAGAAATTGAAGAGGAACTGTGCCATGAGAGGATTGACAAAGGTTGAACGGGACCTCGATCCGCTCTACGATCTCGATCCGCTCTACGGTCTTGATCCGCTCTACGATCTCGATCTCCTCTACGATCTCCTCTACTAATTAAGGGTCAGCGAGGCGACCCGGGGAAGGAACTAATGTACTTTTTGGGAATCATTGAGTATAACATGCACCATGGAACGGTGTTCAGGGTCACTCCAGGGAGTTCTAGCCCCGGCCACAAACCATGCCCTAGAAGCGGCCCGCGAATCATGGATCGCTGCGCCGGCGGCCATGTTCTTCGAGCGATATCACGTGCCTAGATGCTCGCGAGGCTTTCCGAAATGCGTCCAATAATAACGGTCACCTACCCCGAGGTGAATCTGATATGGATGAGATACACCCTTGTCCTTTGCGGGACAGGGCGCGAACAGATGTCCGAGTAGGTCTATACCAGGCACAGGCACAGGAAGCAATAATCGCGAGCTGAACCACAAGGAATGGAAGATACGAAATCATAAGTGGAATGGAAGACAGCTCGATGCACGATATAGTTCTAGTTCTCTTACCAATCGCCCGCGTACTCCCTTCCCGCTGGTGTATTTTATGTACAGGTCGTCGATAAGGAAGGAAGTGTCAATGGCATATATAGCATCGTTTCACCCTTGACTTTCTACAGTCCGGCGGGGGTATGGCACCCTGGATCCTTCTTTTCATTGTTTGTGTTGCCTTCCTATATTGTGGGTCAACGAGCTGAGAACCACCGCATCCGACAGGTACTCTACATTTACCTTGAGTAATACACCTGTACCCTCAGCTCATATCCTTCTAGGTGCAGTTTCACGCTTCACTTTCATCGGAACAGGAGTCTGGCTCTTTGGCGCGAATCGATTCAACGCGACCATGCGAGCCGACCTGTCGTGAGCAAATGAGAGATAAATAATCGGCCTTTCCCTATAAGAGGGCATACAATGTTCCATTGGACGGCCATACTTCCACATGCCCTCCTCAAGCTGTTTCGCGTATGGCTCACAACCTAACGAAGATGGACGGGATAGCTGCACCAATCCAGGAATTAAATTGACTTTGTACGATGAATCGACTCCATCCAATGAACCCTTTGAGAGGTATGGAGAGGTATGAGCTATCGTAATATGTAACTATGTGCACCAGTAATGACTTTCCGAAGCCTACTCGTAGCGACCTGTGTATTTATTTGCAAATGAGCGCTCAGGAGTACGACTGGCAGAGACGATCATGAGTCTCTAAGGGATATTGAATCCCTCGAAGATCTGTGCGCTAACCATTTTCACTGGTATATCGGAGTCGGAGCTCAAGATGGAGCTGAATGTCGGATGGGCGGCGCGGTTGTCCGGCGGAGTACATGTCAATGTTTGTGGAGCCCAACCAGTACTGCGAGGAGAGGCCGCCATCATGTGCGTATTTTAATTCGAATGTCCTGGCTATTGCGGGACTGGGGCTCCTGCTTCCCGCATAGGCGGACCGACAATACCTACCCCTGAATATATCACGTAACCGGCACTTAGCTTCGGATTCTGTGAACCGAGTGACTTCATCACTGACGGAAAGTAGCAACTCTTCGCCATTCTACAATCCACGTCTGAGCCCACTTGATGCTCGACAGGGATGGCTTAGGATTTGGGTACAACAACCTCACCTTTATGCCTTCTGTATTCTACTCCATAAAAGAGGATACCAACCTTGTTCGAACCCACAAATATCACGCGTGTCATGACCGGCGCCTGTTTATTGCCAGCACTTAACTCCATCCCCTATGGACCCCGACATTTCACCTCCTTCATGGAGTCGATTCTCCAGAGTGCATGAGTTTGTGGAGCGTCACTCAAGCTCACAGTCCGACAAGAGGGCTGCGATCGTTCGGAATGGTGCATCTGCTATGACCATCGCGTTTCCGAATGGACTATCCATAATAAACACCCAACACAAGTCCCAGATACAGGTAAGGTCTATCATCACTCCCCTTGAATTTCACTGAGCGAAATGTATATAGTGAATTTCACCACAGTAAATACACCACATATCTCACCACATGTTTCACCACGAAATGTAGTGATTCAAGGCCCGGTGAAGTTCACCTGAAGATCTGGTGAATTTC